>OJKW01000007.1_pt1 | contig 251084 bp, 187 predicted proteins | sample 1596591 | NCBI WGS metagenome assembly OJKW01 (sample SAMEA4350166, study PRJEB24818) | metagenome | biome: human; feature: gut; material: faeces | place: Denmark | collected 2013-09 | reverse complement strand
GCCGCGAACTGATGCCCGGCCGCGACCGCTTCTTCCGCCTGCTCCGCCGGCGTGGCCTCGTGCTGGCGCGTCCGAAGCCCCGCCGCACGACCGACTCCAACCACCGCTACCACAAGTGGAAGAACCTGGTTCGCGGCTTCACGCCCACCGCCGCGAACCAGCTGTGGGTGGCCGACATAACCTACATACCACTCGAATGCGGTGGCACGTGCTACCTGCACTTGGTCACCGATGCCTACTCGCACAAGGTCGTAGGCCACAAGGTCTCGCCGTCGCTTCGCGCCTCGGAGTCGCTCGACGCCCTCAGGCAGGCCATAGCCCATGCCGTGGCGGTGCGCGGCACGGACCGTCTTGACGGCCTCGTCCACCACTCCGACCGCGGGGTGCAGTACTGCTGCGACGCCTACATCGGCGAGCTGGGGCGACACGGCATATCGGTGAGCATGACCGAGGACTACAACCCCACCGACAACGCCGTGGCCGAGCGCGTCAACGGCATAATAAAGCAGGAGGCCGTAAACCGCCGGCGCGCTTTCGCCGACATCGCCACGGCCGGCGAGGTCATCGGCAGGTACATCGACTTTTACAACACGCGCAGGCCCCACATGAGCATCGGCAACAACACCCCGGAGACGGCGCACGCCGGGAGCGGCGAACAAAAACGGCTGTGGAGAAGGAAAAAAACGGTGGGGCATGGAGAAAATGACAATGGAAGATAGTATCTTTGCTGCGATTTTGTCAGGCGGCCCCGCGGGGCCGCCTGACAAAGACCGGGAATGTAAAGTAAATCGGCACATTTCCCGATGCGATGTCAACCATTCCAGAACCTCTATACAGAGTGTGTAAAATAATGTAGTTTATTTAAACAAAAACTGTCAACCTATTTCAGGAAAAGACAGCTGGCTACCGCCAGCTTTCCAAAACACCGTCAATTGCCTTCCAAAAGGCCACCTTTCAGCGTGCAATATGCCATCTTTTGCAATGCAAAAGGCCACGTTTTGCATTGTAAATATTTTTCTGCCATTTTCAAACAAAATGTAATTTATATCATGCTTTTTCTCCTCCTTTTTACAGAATAGCCGCACAACAGAAACAAAAATAAAATCCGTTTCACCCCGTTTTTATTTTGCATTTCGCCCGTCTTGCACTACCTTTGCACTTAACAAACCGAAATATACCTACAAAAAATGAACATTATGCCAGGCAAAGACAAACAGTTTGAACGGAAAACCGTCGCCGAAGCGCTGGCAGGCGGACGCATCCTGATGCTCGACGGGGCAACGGGCACCATGCTGCAAAAGCTCGGTCTCGGCGAAAGCGACTTCCGCTCGGGCGTCCTCGCAGGATGCGCCAAAGAGCTGAAGGGCGACAACGAGTGCCTCAACCTAACCCGGCCTGACATCGTCCGCAGCCTGCACACCGCCTACATTGCCGCCGGAGCGGACATAATCGAGACCAATACGTTCGGCGCGAACCGCATTGCGCAGGAGGAATACGGCTGCGCCGCGTTCGCCTACGACATGGCTTTCAACGGCGCGAGGCTCGCACGCGAGGCGGCAGACGAGTCCATGCAGGGAGGCTGCGGCAGGCAGATATTCGTCGCCGGGAGCATAGGGCCTACGTCAAAGTCGCTATCGCTGTCACCAAGTATCGACGACCCGTCGCTCCGCGCGGTGACCTTCGACGGCATGGCGGAGGCTTACGGCGAGCAGATACGCGGACTAATCGAGGGCGGCGCAGACCTTCTGCTGCTTGAAACGTGCTTCGACGCGCTCAACGCCAAGGCCGCCCTGTACGCCCTCGAGCGGCTTCTTGACGACAAGACGATATTCAGCCGGCCCGACATTGCGGCGCGACTGACCGCCGACGGGCATTTTCCCGTCATAGTGTCGGTGTCGGTGAGCGACCGCAGCGGCCGCACCCTGACCGGCCAGACGCTCGAAGCGTTCTACACGTCGGTGAGCCATTATCCGCTCACGGCGTTCGGACTGAACTGCTCTCTCGGTGCCGACGAGATGTATCCGCTCGTCAAGGAAGTGGCCGGTTTTGCCCGTTGCCCCGTCAGCTGCCACCCTAACGCCGGTCTGCCCGACGGCATGGGAAACTATAATGAAACGCCCGATGAAATGGCGGAAAACATGATGCGTATGGCCGCCGACGGCCTTATTGACATCGCCGGAGGCTGTTGCGGCACCACGCCCGAATACATCCGCGCAATGGCCGACGCCGTAAAGGACTGCCGTCCGCGCCACGCCGCCATGCAAGGCTGCGCCGACAGCCGTCCCGTCCTTACCGTCAGCGGGCTTGAAACGGTAAGCATCGACCTGGCGACACGCAACTTCACCAACGTGGGCGAACGCACCAACGTGGCCGGTTCGCGCAAGTTCGCGCGGCTGATAGCCGCCGGCGACTATGCCGAAGCACTGCGCGTGGCCGCCGGACAGATTGAGAACGGTGCCGACATCATCGACATCAACATGGACGATGCCATGCTCAACAGCACCGATGAAATGGGCAAATTCCTGCGATACATATCCAATGACCCGGCCGTTGCACGCGCCGCGCTCATGATTGACTCGTCACACTGGGACACAATCGTCACCGGACTGAAGAACGCTCAGGGCAAGTGCATAGTCAACTCCATAAGCCTCAAGGAGGGAGAGGACGCCTTCCTGGCCAAAGCCAAGGAGATAAGGCGGCTCGGGGCGGCAATGGTTGTCATGGCGTTCGACGAGGAAGGGCAGGCAACCACATACGAGCGGAAGATAGAAATATGCTCGCGCGCGTACCGGTTGCTCACCAATCAGGCCGGCATTCCGCCGCAAGACATCATCTTCGACGTGAACATTCTCGCCATAGGTACAGGCATTGAGGAACACGCCTTGTATGCCGCCGACTTCATAAAGGCAGTGAAATGGATAAAAAACAACCTGCCCGGGGCGCTCACTTCGGGCGGAGTGTCAAACCTTTCGTTCGCCTTCCGCGGCAACAACGCTGTGCGCGAGGCCATGCACTCGGCGTTTCTCTACCACGCGATAAAGGCCGGCTTGGACATGGCTATCGTCAATCCGGGCATGCTCCAGATATATGACGACATCGAACCGACCCTGTTACGGTGCGTTGAAGACGTGATTTTCAACACCGACAAGGGCGCAACCGAGAGGCTTATTGACAAGGCACGTGATATTGCCGAGGCAAAAGCCAAGGCGCAAGAAGCCGCTGGCGGAGCATCGGCAACAGGTAAAACGAACGGTGAAAGCGCATCTCCCGGCGGAGCGTTGACGCCCGGAGAGCGCGTGGCCGAAGCCTTGGTGAAGGGCAAGTCCGATGGTCTGGCCGACTGCCTGACGGCCTGCCTCGCCACATACGGTACCGCCGTGGCAATCATCGAAGGGCCTCTGATGGACGGAATGAAGCGCGTCGGCGAGCTGTTCGGCGGCGGAAAGATGTTCCTTCCGCAGGTAGTCAAGTCGGCAAAGGTGATGAAAGAGGCCGTCGACATACTCCAGCCGTACATGGAAGACGGGCCTGACGCCGCCGCGAAGGCCGCCGGACGGCAGTCAACGGCACGCCCGAAGGTAGTCATTGCGACTGTAAAGGGCGACGTTCACGACATCGGAAAGAACATAACCGCAATAGTGTTGGGCTGCAACGGATTTGAAGTGACCGACCTCGGAGTGATGGTTGACAAGGAGAAAATACTCGAAACGGCCATCAGGGAGCGTGCGGACATCGTGGCGGTGAGCGGCCTTATCACGCCGTCGCTGTACCAGATGGAGGAGCTTTGCCGCGAGATGGAGCGCAGGGGGATGAACACTCCCCTGTTAATCGGCGGTGCAACGACCTCCGCCCTGCACACCGCCGTGAAGCTCGCGCCGCTCTACGGCCACGTATTCTACGGCTCGGATGCGTCTGACAGCGCAGTGAAGGCGAAGCAGCTGATGATTGACCGCGACGCGTTCGAGCGTGAAGAACATGCCGCACAGGCACGTCTGCGCTCGCTTTACGGCAAGAACGGCAGGCCGTCCGCTGGCGAGACAGCCGCAAAAAAGCCGGATTTTGCGCCGGAAAGATACTTCAACCACGCCGCGCCGGGCGACATTCAGGTGGGCGAGATAAGTATAGACGAGGTGCTGCCCTACTTCGATTGGAAGATGTTTTACACCGCATGGAACGTGAAGTACGGCAAGTTTCAAGCCGACACGCCCGAACTGGCAGCCCTGCGGAGCGACGCCGAGGCGGTGATTGGCCGCTTCAAGGCTGACGGCGGATGCCGTATTACGGTAGGGACAAAGTGGTTCGGCGCGTTCACTGACGGCGGTTGTATATGCCTGAACACGGCCAGCGGCGGCACGGAACGCCTGCCGATGCTGCGCCAGGAAAGGCCGACAGCACAGCAGGAAGGCACCGGCGTGTGCCTGTCGTTGTGCGACTTCGTGCCCGGAAAGGCATCGGGCTTCACGTCGCCAGTGGGAGTTTTCGCCGTCAGCGTTGACAAGACAGACAATGAAAGCACAACCGACGGCGGCCATGACGACGGCTACGGCGGCTTGTTGGAACGCTCGGTGATGAACACCTTGGCCGAAGCCGCGTCCTTATGGCTTGACGCACAGATAGCCAAAGACATGCCGCAAGGCGAAGGCTGGCGGCTCATAAAGCCTGCGGCAGGCTATGCCAGCTGCCCCGACCACACGCTGAAGCGCGACATTCTGCGGCTGCTGCCATGCTCGGAGAAGCTCTGCATCACACTGACCGACAGCTGCGCGATGTCCCCTGAAGCCTCAATCTGCGGTCTGGCGCTAATCCACAAGGACGCCACCTACCCCGACATACGGCGCATTTCACGCCGACAGATTGACGATTATGCCGCACGCCGCGGCATGACTGCCGAGGAAACACGCCGCTTCTTGGGGCATCTGCTCGAATAACAACATAAATATTGCAACGAATATGAAAATCAGCGAGATACTGGCAAAGGGCGGACAGGCTTTTCCCTCGTTGGAGATTGTGCCGCCGCTGAAAGGACTTACCAAGCAGGAACTTATCGAGTCGATAAGACCCTTCATGGAGTTCAGCCCGAAATACATCAACGTCACCTGCCACAGGGACGAATACGAATACCGCGGAAAGCCCGACGGCACGTACTCGAAGCACCTCGTCAGAAACCGCGTAAGCGAGGTTGCGGTATGCGGAGCGATAATGGCGGAGTATGATGTGGAGACCGTTCCGCACATCATCTGCGGCGGAGCGACGGCCGAAAAGATAGACAGCGAGCTGCACGACCTGCGCTTCATGGGCATAAGCAACGTCATGGCGTTGCGCGGCGACTCGATAGTAGGCGAAAAAAGGTTCACCCCCGCGCTGGGCGGTTACCGCTACGCAAGCGAGCTTGTAGAGGCAATCAGCCGGTTTGACGGCTTCTTCTCCATAGGCGTGGGCGGCTACCCGGAAAAGCACTTTGAAGCTCCGAACATCGAGACTGACATCGCCAACCTGAAAAAAAAGGTGGATGCAGGCGCCGACTACGTGATAACGCAGATGTTTTTCGACAACAACGTGTATTACAACTACGTCCGCCTGTGCCGCGAGGCCGGCATAACAGTGCCCATCATACCGGGACTGAAACCGCTGTCTACCGTCAGGCAGCTCACCATGCTGCCCGAAGCGTTCTCGCTCGACATTCCCTTCGAACTGTCGGAAGCCATGCGCAAGGCCGGCGACGACAAGGAGAAGGCCTACCGCACGGGCACGGAGTGGTGTACGATGCAGTGCAAAGACCTGCTCGCACACGGCGTCCAGGTGGTTCACTTCTACACTATGGGCAAGCCGAAGAACATTGTTGAAATACTGAAAGCATGCTTTTGACAATAGCTATGCGCAGATAATAAGCAGGTTTGAGTATAAAAAGGTAATCGTCATGCCGCGCTGCGACGCGGTATCCAGTGCATATAAATGGTTTTATTTAACACCTTTGCTGCTTACTGGATGCCGCGTCGCAGCGCGGCATGACTATTACCGAGTGCCTCAATTGTGGCTAATGGGAAAAATGTAATCAAGCTCCCTCCCTACGGGAGGGTTGGGGAGGGGCTGCTATATGCCACCTTTTGGCTTCCAAAAGGCCACGTTTTACACGCTAAAAGGCCGCCTTTCGCACTGCGAAAGGCGGCCTTTTGTAACACTATTGATTATCAGGCAGTTACGCGGAGGTCAGAGTTCGATGTCCTGTTTGAGGGGAAGGTCGGCCGAACTGCCGCCCACCGACACGGTGAACGTGCCCGGTTCGACGACGAACTGCTGCTGCATCACGTCGTAATAGGCGAAGGCTTCCTTGTCGAGCGTAAGCTCAACGCGCTTCGTTTCGCCCGGTTTCAACGATACTTTCTCGAAGTTTTTAAGTTCCTTCAACGGCCGTTTCACGAGCGACTGGCGGTCGGAAACGTACACCTGGGCCGTTTCCTTGGCCTCCATCTTGCCGGTGTTCTTCACGTTGAAGGCCACTTTCACCTCGTTGTCGCCGGTCTTTTCAAGCGTCAGACCGGAGTACTCGAAGGTAGAGTAAGACAGTCCGAAGCCGAAGGGGAACAGCGGTTTTACGCCCGTCTTGTCGTAACCGCGGTATCCCATGAACACTCCCTCGCGGTATTCCACCGACCGAAGCTCGCGTCCCTGCATGTTCTCGTGGTAGTTTTCGTAAGAAGGGTTGTCCTCAAGTTTCTCCTCTATTGATATGGGCAGCTTGCCGCTGGGCGACAGTTTGCCGCGCAGTATCTCGGCGATGGCCTGTCCGCCCTCCTGTCCTGGATACCAAGCCATAAGCACTCCCTTAACCTTGTCAATCCAAGGCTTGAAGGCTATGCCGCCGCCAGCATTGACTACAACCACCATGTTGGGGTTGGCGTCGGCTATACGGCCAATCATTTCCCTCTGGAACTGCGGCAGCTCGAAGGGGCGGTCGAAGCCTTCGCCCTCGATACTGCTGTTGAACCCGGCGCAGTAAACCACGTTGTCGGCCTTGCGTATGCCCTCAAACAGCTTCTTTTCGTTGAGCCGCTTCATGCTCACTTTTATGTTGGCTGACGATATGTTGTCAAAATACTCCACCACGATGTCGTTCCTCACGCCGGCTTTCACCTTCAACGCCAGCTCGCGGAACGAGTAGGCGTGGTTTCCCCAGTCGCCTGCCACGGTCTTGCCGTTCACCTTTATGCGGTAACCGTCGTCACCTCCGATGTATATTTTCAGCGTCTCGTCGGCCTTGGCAGTGTAGCATCCGCTCCACCGGACGGAGAAAGTGTCGGTGGGGAAGCCGTCCATCGGGCGGCCATACTGCCAGTCGAAGTCCACCTTCGGGTCAACCCTCAGCACGTCGGCGTCGCCCTTCAGCCCCTTGTTCTTGAAGTATTCGCCGCGGAAACCCTTTGTCTTCATTGTAGAGTCGGTGAACACTTGGTCGGCAATGTCTTCGTAGATAACGTCGTCTGTAAGCATTATGGTCTTCGGTTTCATCTTTGCCAACGCCTCGCTCACGGTCGTTTCGGTGAAGGGAACAACGTTTCCGCTGCCTCCGCCGGTAGTTATTACGGTGGCGTTAGGGCCGACTAAGGCCGTCGTTCCGCGCAGGGGGAGCACTCCGTCGTCGTTTTTCAGCATCACGATGCCCTCGCGGGCCAGTGCAAGGGCAGTCTCGCGCGATGCCGGATTGTCAAGAGGTATGCTCTCGTCCTTCTGCTTACGGTCGAATATTCCAAAGGCCATGATGGTCTGGAGGATGTGGCGCACCTTCTCGTCAATCACCCTCTCATCCACCGTTCCTGCCTCGATGGCCGGGCGCAGTTTCTCGATGTTGAGGTTCTTTCCCTTCGGCATCTCCAAATCCATGCCGTTGTTGGCCGCCGCTATGGTTGAATATACCGACGTCCAGTCGGACATTATTATGCCGTTGAAGCCCCAATGGTTGCGCAGCACCTCCTTGTTGAGCCACGCATTCTCGGTTGAATGCACGCCGTTAAGCAGGTTGTAGCTGTCCATCACCGCGCCAACGCTGCCCTTGGTGACGGCCTTTTGGAACGCAGGGAAATATATTTCAAAGAGCGTCCGCTCGTCTATTTCCGAGCTTACATGATGCCTGCTCCACTCCTGGTTGTTGCCTGCGAAGTGCTTGATGGTGGCCATCACTCCCTTGGACTGCACTCCCTTGATGTACGCTAAGGCGGCTTCGCCGGTGAGATAAGGGTCTTCTCCGAAGTACTCATAGTTCCTTCCGCACAGCGGCGAGCGGTAGATGTTCACGCCGGGGCCGAGCAGTATGCCCACGCCTCGTGCCCTCGCGTCGTCGCCCAACGAGCTTCCGAGGCGGAAGAGCAAGTCCCTGTTCCACGTGGCGGCGCTCAACATCGACGCAGGATACAGCGTGCTGTGGGGCGCATGGTTGCGAAGCCCCACGGGACCGTCGGCCAACAGCACCGTAGGAATGCCGACTCCCGGTATCTCACGGAGCGAGAACGACGTAGCACCCGACAGGTAGCTGACCTTCTCTTCGAGCGTCATCTTCTCCACGATGGCCGCCGCACGCTTCTCAATCTCCGGTGTCACAGTCTGCGCCTTGGCAGCAACGGAGGTGAATGTCACCGCCGCCGTGACTAACAAAAACTTGATATTTTTCATCGTTTTCATTCAGTTATTTCCAATGTTACAGTCTTTCCGCCTATTGTTATGCGGTATTCGCCCAGCTCGACAACGGTCTCTCCCTTGTCGTTGACAAAGCCGAGGTCGCGCTGGACGTTAAGGTCGAAACGGCACTTTACGGTCTCCCCGGCCTTGATTTCCTTCTTGGTGAAGAAGCGAAGCTCCTTGACGGGGCGCGTAAGTTCGGCATACGGGCAGGTGACAAAGCCCAGAACGGTCTCCTTGCCGTCAACCGCGCCGGTGTTCCTGACGTCCACTTCCACGCTGAAACGTCCTTTCTTGTCCAACGTTGTGCGTGAAACCACAGGCTCGCCATACTCGAACGTGGTGTAGCTAAGGCCGTAACCGAACTCGTAAAGAGGGTCGCTCGTCAGGTCATGGTAGAACCCCTGATGATGGCGCGCACTCGGACGGCGGTTATAATAGATAGGTATCTGGCCGCCGGTGACGGGGAACGTCATCGCGAGCCGTCCCGAAGGATTGACCCGTCCGGACAGTATTCCGGCCAAAGGAGTGCCGCCCACGATGCCGGGTTGCCACATCTCGACCATCGCATCGGCCAAAGGAGCGACGCGGTCGAGCTGCAACGGACGGCCGTTTGACAGCACAACAACCACCGGCTTGCCTGCTTTCTTCAGCTCTTCGAGGAAGCGCAGCTGCACGCCGGGCAGCTCGATGGAGGCACGCGAGGCGTTCTCGCCGCTCCATTTGCCCTTCTCTCCGAGGCAGACAACAATGACATCGGCCTTCTTCGCAGCCTTTACGGCATCGCGGAAGCCGCTCTCGTCGTCGCCCTCGAACGGACAACCGGGCACATACTGCACGTCGGCCTTGCCCTCAAACTCCGTCTTCATGGCGGTGAGAATTGACGTTATGTCGCCCGTTTCGCCGTGTCCGTACCAGCAGCCGAGCATGTCGAAGGGTGCGTCGGCCAGCGGACCGGTAAGCAGAATGCGCTTCTGCGTGCGCAGGGGAAGCGTATTGTTATCGTTCTTCAGCAGCACCATAGACTCTTCGGCCAGCTCTTCGGCCAGCTTGACGCTCTCCTTACGAAGGAAGCGGGAGTCGTCATTGACCGCCGGAGTGTAAGGATTTTCAAACAGTCCGAGGTCGAATTTCACCTTGAGGATGCGCCTTACGGCATCGTCGATGACGGCAGTGTCAACCCGTCCTTCGGCCACAAGCTGCTCAAGATGCTTGTCGTAAGAGTGCGACATCATGTCCATGTCAAGTCCGGCGTTGGCCGCCAGCTCGCCGGCACGCTTCAAATCACGCGCCGCTCCCTGTGCTTTCAGCTGCTCGATGGCAGCCCAGTCGGACACAATAAAACCGCCGAAGCCAAGCTGTTTCTTCAGCACATCGGTAAGCAGATACTTGCTTGCGGTGACCGGAGTGCCGCTGAAGTTGTTGAAAGAACTCATCACCGTGGCCGGATTTGCCTCCAAAGCCTTGCGGTAAGGGGGCAGATATGTGTCCCAAAGGGTCTGCCGCGACACCTCGGTATATACGTAGTCGCGCCCTGCCTCCGAAGCTCCGTAGGCCACGTAGTGCTTCAGGCAGGCGGCTATCGACACACTGTCGGCAAGGCTTTTGCCCTGATAACCGCGCACGGCGGCCGCCCCGAACACTCCGTTAAGGTACGGGTCTTCGCCGTAACCCTCGGCAACGCGGCCCCAGCGTGGGTCGTGGGCAACGTCAATCATGGGCGAGAACGTCCAGTCAACGCCAGACATGCGTGCTTCCTGAGCGCTTACGCGGCACGAAAGGCGCGTAAGATGGGGGTTGAAGCTGCACGCCTGAGCCAGCGGAATGGGGAATATTGTGCGGAAACCGTGTATCGCGTCGTAGCCGAAAAGGATTGGAATGCCGAGGCGGCTGTCCTCCATGGCATGACGCTGCATGTTGTTGCGCAGGGTGGGTTCGGTGCCGAAGTAAATCAGCGAGCCTGTCTCGGCCGGGATGTTCTTCACCTCCACGCCCTTGTTGTTCTCTATATTGTTTGTTCCGAGGGTGTATTGCACCATCTGCATCACCTTCTCGTGCATCGTCATGCGGTGCAAAAGGTCTTCCACGCGTACTGCCACGGGCACCGACTTGTCCTTGTAAAGCACCGTTGAAGGCTGTATATAGGCAAGGTTGGTGACCGTCCACGGACTGCCGACCGCCGCGTGGGCGGCCTCCTGTGCGGCGCGTGCAAGGTCGCCGTTCATGCCCTCCGGACGGTAGGCATTGCCCACAACGCTGCGCCCTGTCAGTGCTTCGTACCACGTGCAGGCCGCCGTGTAGCGTCCGTAAGAGTTCTCAAGATGGTGTCCGTCGCGGTTCATGTTGTCGCCGATGAAGGTCGTGCGCGCGTTCTGGATGGCCGTTCCGACTGGTATCACGATGTCAATGCCGTGGCTTTTCACGGCCTTCTGCGCCGCGTCAACAATGCAGTTGTACATGCGCAGCTGGTCGTTTCCATAGCGCGGAAAGGCTCCGTGGCGCGACGTTTTGGCGTAAGCCCACGTCTGGTGCCACACAATTTCGCTCTTTGGCGACAGCTTTTTTATATACTCTATCAGTTCAGTGAGGTAAGGCTCGTAGGTCTCCGGCTGGCCCGAACGGTCGCTGGCCTGCTGCAAAGATACGTAGTCCCACTGCTCGTCGGCCAGCGCACGGCTTATGGACATGTTGTCCTGCTGCACCCGCTTGCCGTCAACGCCGGTCTTGCGGTAGCGGTATGCGCCCTTGTCCTGCCGCGCATTGTCTACGTGGCGGCTAAGGGGACAGCCGCCGATGAACATGTTTGCCACAATCATCTGCCTGCCGTCGGCTGCGGCAAGCTCGACAACGTTCTGCTCTACGGCGTCGGCCGAGAAGCTGTTGCCTATCGCAAGCACCTTCAGTACCTTGTCGGCCGCCGTGGCGGGCATGACCGCCAGCACGAGGGCAAGCAGCAACAGAAGTATTGGTTTGGTTTGTTTCATATTGGTAGTTGATAAGATTTCGGATGTTTCTGCATGGTGAACGCACAAAACATCACCCTTTGTAGGGACATAATTCATTATGTCCGAACGTTCTGAAAGAACGTATCTATTTGGCACTGCTTATCTTATACGCCTCTTCGCGGCGTCCGGACATAATAAATTATGTCCCTACAGAGGGTGGCGCTTCATATAAAATTTTACAAGATTTGTAACGAATTGATTTTCAATATGTTACCAACACCCTTGCAAAAGGTGGCCTTTTGGCTTGCGATTTGCCGCCTTTTGCAGGCCGAAAGGACATGTTTTGCGGCGCAAAAGGCCACCTTTTGCTTGGCGTTGGATGGGAGTAATGGGAGCGATAGGACGGATGGGGCTGATACGATGGCGGCTGACAGGCCGCCGGATAACCGCCGCCCACCCTGCTTAACGCCGCTCGTCCCCGGCCTTTTTCTTGGCGTAGTAGTCGTGCATGATGTACCATGCCTGCTTCCTTTGCCCTTGGTCGGACACGAGTCCCTTGCGGTTCCAGCCGTCCTGGTTTGCCGGATGCAGGCGCGTAGGACTGCGGAAGTCGAACAATATCCATGGCGACACGCCGCAGAGGTTGGGTATGTTGTCGAACATCAGCAGGTTTTTGCGGAACAGTTCGGCCTGATACTCCTCGCTCCAGCTGCTGGCCCAGTCCTTGTCGCCGTGCTGGCCGTAGAGCGCCTCGCCGCCGAACTCCGAGATGAAGAGCGGCTTGCCGGGGGCAACGTCCCAGTGGATGTCGGCCGGGTCTTTAGGCCACGCCGCATACCAGCCCATGTATTTGTTGATGGCCACCATGTCAAGGTGCGGCCAAAAGTCGTCATGCATCACGAACTTGTCTTCCGTTTTGTCGAAATAAGCAAGGTCGAAGGCGGCCACGAAGAGGCGCGTAGTGTCGATGTCCTTGCCCGTTTGCAGCAGCTTTGACAGGAAACGGTTGCGCTCCGGGGTGTTCTGCGTCTCGTTGGCGATGCCCCAGAAGCAGTCGGCGCAGCGGTTGCGGTCGCGCAGGATGGTTTCTGTGAGCATCTTCGAAGCCTTCGCCAAAGTCTCCTCATTGGTGAAGTCGATGGCCTGCCACACGGGTATCTCCTGCCAGAGCATGAAGCCCATGCGCTCGGCTTGCCTCACGATGTACTCGTTCTGCTGGTAATGCGCCAGTCGAATCATGTTCGCTCCGAGGTCGCGCGCTTCCGAGAGAAGCATCATCGCGTCGCCCGGCGTACAGGCGCGGCCCATGCGTTGGGGTATTTCCTCATGGAAAGAGATGCTGCGAAGGAACACGGGCTTGCCGTTGAGCAGTATCTGCGTGCCCTTGGTTTCGATGTTGCGGAAGCCTATCTCGTCGGTCACGCGGTCGCCGTCGGTCGTCAGCTCCACGCGGTAAAGCCACGGGTCGTCGGTTGACCAGCGGCGCAGGCCCTTGACTTTAAGCTGCGTATAAGCCTTGCCCGATGCGTCGGTAGTCAGCGTAACGTCGCGCTTCAGCTGCGGCAGACTGACCTTTATCTGCCTTCCGGCCACCGCCTGCGACAGCTCCGCATCAATATGGATAAGGTCTGGGCGGTGTTTGTCAAGACGGATGAAGTAATCGCTGATGTAGGTTTCGGGCAGGGTGACGAGCATTACGTCGCGCGTTATGCCGCCGTAGTTCCACCAGTCGAACGACATCGCAGGTATGGCGTCCTTCTGCCGGCGGTTGTTCACCTCGACGACAAGCAGGTTGTCGCCCTGTTTCAGCTTGCCCGTAACCTCGAACTGGAACGGAGTGAACGAGCCTTCATGGCTTCCTATCTTCTCGCCGTTCAAGTAGATATTGCAGCGGTAGCTCACTCCGGCAAAGTAAAGAAAGTTGCGCTTGCCGCCAACGGGCTGCGCGTTGAAGTGGCGGGCGTACCAAACGGTGCCCTCGTAGTATTTCAGTTCTGGTGCCTGCGAGTTCCAGTCGCCCGGCACATTGAGGCGCAGGCCGTTCTCAAAGGAGTATTCATAGAACTCTTCGGGCTTCGCGGCGGTCTTGTTTTTGTAGATTTCCATCTTGCCGCCGGCGTCGTAAAGGTCAACGATGGCCGCCCACTTGCCGTTGAGCAGCTGGTAGTCGCGGCCATAGACGTTGGCGATGTAGTCGGTCGCAGCCCACAACCCAAGTGGCACGAGGGCGAGCAACAGCATCAGTGTCTTTTTCATTTATTCGGTTATTTGGTATTTGTAAACTGCAAAACTGTTCTTTTCGGCCAGCGTGAAGCTCACGCGTCCGGCCTCGTCGGCCTGCAACGTGGCAGCCTTTCCGTCGCCGAGCACGGGCGTAAGCGTCACTTTCGCGCCGCCGTCGAGCCACGTCTTGACACGCGCCGAGGCGTCATCCGTGTCCTCGCGGTAAACGATGAAGTAGCCCGAACGGCTGTCCTTGATTGACTGGAAGCCCGTCCACGAGCGGCCTGAAGGCTCGTCGCCGATGGGAAGTATTGTTCCGCTGTGCAGGTCTTCCTGTATCTTGGTGTACTGTTTGACAAGGTTGCCGGTGGCGAAAGCCTCCTCCGGCAGGTTCTGCGCTTCCATCCAAGCTAACGGCTGGCCTGCCATCGTGGTGGCGAAGAGGTAGTCGAACGTGTAGTTTTGCGGCGCGAAGATGTCGCCCTCGGCGTATTTTGCCGTGTTGCGCCACTTGTTCAGGAACTCCACCTGCAACCTCTGGGCGGGCACGTAGCGCGAAAGCTGCCACAGGTTGCGCAGCGTATGGAACGGATAATAGTTGCCCCAGTCGGTGTATCGGTTCTCCATGAATATGTTTCCGTACTCAGTGAACATGCAGTAGCCGCCCCTTCGTCCTGCCGTTGCGTCGAGATTGAAGATTACCTGACCGCCGCTCTCTTTCTGAACAGTGTCGAACAGCGAGCGCAGATTTTGCTCGGCGGCCTTCGTCGGGATTTGAAGTCCGTCAATTTTGAACACCGTTATGCTGTATTCGCGCCACAATCCGAGTATCGCGTCGGCATCCTTGCGCCAGTCGGCGAAGTCGTGCTGCACGCTGGGATTGTACCAAAGGCCGATGCGGATGCCGAGCTTCTTGCCCTTCTCAACGATTGGACGCAGGCCGTCGGGGAACTTCACGGGGTCCGGTTTCCAGTAATCCTTGTTGCTCCAGATGTCCTTGAACGAGCCTTTCGCCACCTTCGAGTTGGGGCTTTTGCCGATTTGCCAGCCGTCGTCGAGCTGGAACACGGTGACACCGAGCCGCGCGGCGCGGTCGAGTTCGGCAAGGCAGAACGCCTCGTTTATCTTGGAATCCTGGCTGCGGTCGCCCCATGTGTTGAGCATAACCATCTCGTCGCCGTCGCGTCCGGTGGCCTTTTCGAGGCGCGCCTGCCGCTGGTAGTCGTGCAAGGCGGTAAGAGCCTCGCGCTCGCCGCCATCGAACACGCCCGTGACAACGCCGTAGACGGATGTCCAGCCGTCAGGAGTTACGTCGCCGGAAGCCGCTCCAAGGCCGGTAACCTTGAAGTTTCCGTACTCCGCGCGGAAGTCGTAGCCGGGGTAATGGAGCTGCGTTGACGAGCAGGGAGCTTCCTTCAGGAAGAAGAAACCGCTGCCTGTCACGAGGTCGGAGGCCACGAGCAGGTTGCCGCGGTAGCCGTTTTCGCGGTAGGGAATGAAGCTTCGGCAGGCCACGAGGTTGTCGTTCCAGTCGGTATAGTCAAAGAACTCCACGGCGTTGCACCGCCAGTGGTTGCCCGGAAGCTCAAGACGGTCGAGCACGGGGATTTTCACTCCGGCGTCCATGTCTTCCTTAAACTCGATGTTCTTGCGGTCGGCACCGGACACTTCGCGTCCCTGTTCGATAGTGGCAAGATGTCCGCGGAGCCACGTGTGGCAGGCTATGGCCGGCACGTCGTACACGCGGTACTGCCTCTTTATCTCAAGACCGCCTTTGCGGTAGTCAACTGTTACTTGCAGATAAGCCGGGTGAACGCCGTCGGAAGGTACGTTTTCCTGCGACAGGCGGCCGTCCTCGGCCTTGCCTTTTACTACGAGGAAGTCGGGTTGTGAGCCTTTCGAGCGCATCACCTTGCCGCCGTCCTTGTCAACAAGGGCGACGGTTTTCAGCTCGCCTCCATTCCAAAGGAACACGCGTTCGATATGACTGTTGCCTATGCGGAGCGTGTCTCCCTGCATTGTGGCATAGCCCTGCGCCCGCGAATAGCACGGACACAGAGCGATGACCGATAAAAAGACTATGGTTAATGTTATGTTTCTCATTTCTGTTGTGTTTCTTTCTGCATTAAGGCTTTGGGCAAAGGCAGCGTCTCGTTGGGTTCGTTGAAGCGCTGGTTGTCGGGCGCATCGGTGCGGCCCGCGCCCTTTTCCATGAGCGAGCGCAGCTCGCCAAGATGGTGATGGTACACCTCGCGCGGCGTAGTGTTATGCTTCTTGCACAGCGCGGCGGCCATGCCCACTACCTCGCCCATCATTCCCGTGGTGCGCATCACGCGCACAGTGCCTAATGCAACGTGCGTGCAGCTGATGTTGCGGCCTGCCATAAAGAGGTTGTCAACGTTGCGCGAGTAGAGGCAGCGGTAAGGAACGGCGTAGGGATGTATCCAGTGATGCACGGTGCGTGTCTTGAACTCGTTGCCCGGGAAGCGTGCCGAGTTGACGGAATCGGCGAAGTGCAGGTCGATGGCCCACGTCGTGGTGAACGACGCGTCCTCGTGGCGCACGTCCTTGTCGATGTCGTCCTGCGCCAGCACATAGTCGCCGAGAAGGCGGCGCGACTCGCGTTTGCCCAGCACGTAGGCAACCCACGCAAGGCGGCGGCGTGCGTAGTCGTCGCGGTAAGAAGCATGATTTTTGAGGAAACTCCAGTTTGAATACACCACGAGAAGCCCGTAGTCGCGTATGCGTTCGGCCTCGGTTATCTGGTTGCGGTTCATTCCCGTCTCCCAAGTCCACTCGCCCATGGTTACCCGTTCGGCGTTACCCTCGTTGAAGTCGATGCCGTAAGCGAACTCCGGAAAGCGGCTCTTGCCCTCCGTCTTCTCGCTGTACCACTGTATTGACGAACCCATTACGATAGAGTCGGCCACCTCCGGCGCCATGCTCTCGCCGTAGTCGGAGCGCGCCTCGCGACCCATGGTGAAGTCGGCACCGGCCCACACTCCGACGGAACCGTCGCCGGTGCAGTCGCTGAAGAGAGGGGCGGAGAGCACAATGCGCTCCGCCGTCTCGATGTTTTGTATCGTAACTGAAGAGATTTTGCCGCCGCCGGCCTTCACGCCGGTGGCATGCCATCCTGAAAACAAAGTCACGTTAGGCTCCGAGAGTATAAAGGAATCTTTCTTTGCGTCCTCGTAATAGTCGCCGGGCTTGGCGTTTCCGCCGCGGCTGTGGCCGAACTCGCGTATCATGCGGCCAAGGGCTGGATATTGTCCGGTCTCTATTATTCCGCCGAGATGCACGCGCACCTCCGACGAGTTGTTGCCTCCGAGCACGGGGCGGTCGTTGACCAAGGCCACGCGGCAGCCCAGGCGAGCCGCTGTCACGGCCGCACACATGCCGGAGATGCCGCCGCCAACTACAACGAAGTCGAACTGCTTGGCCTGCGGCTGCCTGCCCCCGAGCAGGGCGAAGCGCCAGTCGTGGCCTGCGCCGAAGCGCTCCTCGGGCGAGCGGTCAAGGTCTGTCGTGAGGAGTATCGCGTCAACACGGCCGTCGAAGCCTGTCATGTCGTGCAGCGTAATGCGGCGGCTGCCCTTCTTGAGCTTCACCACTCCGCCGTCCTGCCACTGCCAGCTGTCGCCGGTGCAGCCTAATTTCTTTGTCTTGAACTTGCCGTCAACGCCCACGCGGAAGCTGCCGGGACCCTCGCCCTTGTGCCAGGGCGAAGTCCAGTTATACGTCCTCACCCACACGCGGTAACGCCCGTCCTCGGGCACGTCGGCTGTGGTTGAAGCGTCGGCCACGGGCACACCCATGCCGTGAGCTATGAGATACGGAGAACCCATAAGGTCCATGAACTGCTGGTCGACTGCCCATCCGCCCTTGTCGGCGAACGACTCTGCCTCGACGAGCACGTCGGCGGCGAAGGAGGCATGAAGCGTCAGCAAAGCGAAAACAGTTGTCAGTAATCGTTTCATCGTAAGTTTTCCAGTATAAGTTTTCATTATTTATGACGCAAAGGGAGAAAAAATATATAGGAAGAAAAGGACAAAAAAGAAACCAACCCCAACCTGACACCCACCCCAGTACCACCCGACACCCACCCACAACCTAACCCGAAACCCACCCCAACCTAACCCGAGACCCACCCCAACCCTCCCAAAGGGAGGGAGCTTGATATGCTTTTGCTGATTGGCGGGTTGTTTTTTGCTGATTGGCGGATTAGCTTTTACCATTTGCCATATTTGCCTTATCCGCCCTATCGGACCTATCCGGCCTATCAAGCAAATAGGGCTTATAAGCCCGATAGGGCCGATAAGCCTAATAGCCGCAAACCGCCTTAAAAGCAAGGCTGGACAAGGCGCAATGCAAAAGGTGGCCTTTTACCTTCCAAAAGGCCACCTTTTACACGCTAAAAGGCCGCCTTTTGCAGCGCAAAAGGCGGCCTTTCGGATTACGGCTGATAAAAAAGGGCGCTGCGGCACGAAGCCACAACGCCCTTTCAAGAGATTATGATGAAGCCTAAATCAATTTACAGTCACATCGGCGATTTTCACCCATCCGTCCTTAGTCTGGAACTCGTCGCGGGCGGAGATGATTATGCCTATCTCGTTGTTGTTCGTCGTGTCGACAAGGCCAACGCCCCAGGTGTAGTCGCCGGGAGCTACGCCGTCAAGGGTGAACGACGTGCTGTAAGAGTGGGGAGTGCCCTTAACCCAGTCGCTTAACTCTGGCACAGGGTCGACGAAGCGGTAAAGCGGCTCGCCCGTAGACTTGTCAAGCAGGGCGAAGCATACCTTGTACTTCTGGTTCCACTGCGGCAGGTTGGTGGGACAATAGCCCCAGCCGAGGTTGAGCCAGCGGTGAACCAAGGTAACCTTGCCGCCTGCCGACGCCTTTTTAGGAACGGAAACCTTGTCGGGATAGAGGCGGTAAGCGCCCTCGGAGATGAAGTCTTTAACGAGGTCGAACGCCGTGTTGAACCACGAGTGGGTTTCGCCCGAATTCACATTGCTGGAGTAGCGCAGGTCCATCATGTTGACGTTGGCGCCCTTGGCCTCGTCAAACTCGCCCTTGCGCACCTCCGCGAAGTTGGCATATCCGTCGCCGGCAATCGAGCCGCCGTGCGAAGCCTCAACCCAGCCGCCTTCCATCGTGATTGGCCGTATGAAGCGATACTTGGTGGCGATGCCACGCTCCCAGTCCTTGTAATACGACTTCATGCCAAACGCGTCGTGACGGAGGCTGAAGCCCTTGTTCACGCACTCGTCGATGAGCTGCTCGGCAACGTCGAGGTCGGCGTCGCTGCTCGACTTGGTTGACATGATGCAACGGTGATAGTTTATCATAATAGGCACGCGCGTGAAGAGACGAGCCATGAGGCTCGAAATCCAGTCCGTAGTTGCCTGGCGCGGAGTCTCGTCGCCCGTAGAGTAGATAAGAGAGTGTGTTTCGCCCCACTTGCCAAGGCCGAAGCCGCTGACGAACTGGGTGACAGACGGGTCGTCGAACTCCTTGGCGAAAGCCGTGAGGAACTTCTCGTACTTCTCCTGGAACACAGGGTCGTCGGGATAAGGCGACCATCCGTGCCAAGAGCCGGTGGTAACGTCGAAGGTCTTTGCGCCCGCCGCACGCACGTACTCGGGCGTGAAGTTGTAATGCTTGTCGCGGCTGTCGGTAACAAAGGTGAAGGCCAGCTTCATGCCGTAGCTCTTCGCGATGTCGCGCATCAGGCGGAAACGCTTTGCGGTGATGGTGTCGTGCTGTTCGTTCCATATAGACTCGTCCCAGATGTACTTGCCTTCGCCCGGCTCGAAGTCGCTCCAAGCGCCGCGCACGTACATCGTGCCGCCGTACAAGAAGACGTTGTCAATGCCCTCTGCCGTCTCGAAGTGCGAATACTGCTCCTCCAGGTCGTCGATAAGGCCGTCGCCAAGTCCGCCGTAGACAACCCATCCCTGCATCGGGTTGAGCAGCTTCGTCTTGTACACGGGGTTGCCCTGGCTGTCGAGCACCGGCTCGCCCGGGTGCAGGCTTTCCTTGCTGTACGTAACAGTTGCCGTGTCGCCGTTCTCGTCTATATCATAAAGCCGCAGGATTTTGTAGCGCTCGGGAGCTATGCTTATGATTTCGTTGCCCGACACATTCCAGTTGGTTGACGACGAGGAGATGTCGTCATCGTCGGAACACGAGGTTCCGATGACGAGCGTAGATGAAAGCATCATGCCCGAAAGTAGCATCATGCCGTATTTTCTCATATTGTTCATTGTCATTGCTGTTTTTAATGTTTCATTACTTCTGGTCGAAAATCACGTATGAGTCTTCGAATGCCCAAGACTTGCTGAGGGCGTTCTCGTGCTCGTCATACTGTTCCGAACCGATGTAAACCTCGATGTAGTTGGTGCCGTCAGGCATGTTGAACCAAGCGTAACGGTTGTTGCCCTGGCCGCCGTAAATGGGCTGGTACTTCTGACCGAAGGTGACGTCGGCCTTCATGTCCCTCACGTCGCCCGAACCGAAGGCGTACTCGTTGTTCCAGTTGTCAGTAGCGCAGAACTTGATTTGGTCGGCCTGTAATGCCTCGCCCTTGTAGACGAACAGGCGCGGGTTGGCAAGACTCTGCGTCAGCACTACGTCGCTCGGCCTGCTGCCGTTGTAATAATGGTTTGAACCGAATATCCAAAGCTGCTCTATCTCGCAGGTGTAGTTGTCGTTGGCCTCGCCCTGAGTACGCTTGAAAATGATGGTCTTGTTCTTCAGGTCGGTAGCCGCCGAGTATATGGTAATGGTCTTATCCTCCTTGTTCACCACGATGCGGTAGGTTCCGGCTTCGGGTATCTCCCAGCAGCGGCCTCCAGCAGCGGTGGCTGTAGCAACCTGGGTGAACGACTGCTGTGCGCCGTCGTGTATGTCGGTGTCGCCTGCCGAAACAGGAACTATCGACATTTCCTGCGTACCTTCATACGTAAGCGGCAGGTAAAGCGTTCCGGCCTGCAGCTCGCCGCGCCAAGCATAGAGGTTCTCGTTCTCAAGCGTCTGGGCTATTTCAACCTGCCCGTCGCCCACGGCTGTTCCGGCGAGGAACATCTGGTCGACGTCAACCACTGCTCCGGCTGCCACGATGCGCACGGTGTGCTCGCGCAGGTTGACCGTAATGCGGTAGTTGTCGGCTTCGGGAACAACCCAATAGTTGGCCTCGGTCTGGTCGGTTATGACGGCCGGCATGTCGCTAAGCTCGATGGGAGTGTCGGGGTTCTCGGGGCCTATGGCGTTGTACTCGTCGAAGTTGATGACGGGGAAGTTTATTGTTCCGGCCTCAAGACGGCCCATGTAGCTGTAAACCTCTGCGTCAGATTCGCTTGCAGACAGCTCGACGCGCCCGTCGCCTACGGCCGTTCCGGCCATGTAGAGAGTGTCGGCAACAAACTGCCTGGGGCCGTATGTCTTCACCTTTATAGTCTTTTCCTCTACATCGGGCACCTTGAGCGTAGGCCCTTCAAACGATGCCGTGATGGTGAACGTAACGTCTACCGCGGTGCTCGTTGTCACTCCGAAGTGGTTGACGAGCAGGTCTTGCAGCTCGGCGTTGGTGAACTCACGGTGGAAATTGTCGTCGTCCTCGTACTCCTCGATGGAGCCGCCGCTTCCGCTGACGCGCATCTCATACTGGTACGTGGTGACATAGTCGTAGCCGTAGTCATGCGCGGGCGACCAGTCGATGGTAAGCGCCACTTCGTCGGGCTTGCTCTCGTCAAGCTTGATGTATTCGCCCGACCCTTCAATCGTGATTTCCGACTGGTTACGCGAATAATAGTTGTCTATATCGTCGTTGCAGGACGCCGCCATAAAGGCGAGCAGTCCCAACGACACGGCCTTGAGGCCGCTGAATAATATCCTGTTTTTCATTGTCTTGTCTGTTTATGGTTAATAGCCGGGGTTGTTCCCAAGGTTGGGATTCAACTGTGTATCGTGCGTAGGTATTGGCCACAGCATCTGCCGCTCGGGGAAGTTGCGCTTCGCTCCGTATGCGCACAGTCCCCTATTGTACAGCGCGGAGAAGTCGGCAAGGCCGTCTTCGTCGATTTGAGGTGTTATGCCCCAGAACCAGTTGCCCGTGTCAACGACATCGGAAAGCTCCTGCTCCGGATCCGTCAGCATGATATAGTTGTAACCGTTGAGAGCTTTGATAGCCAGGTCCCAACGCATAAGGTCTTGCAGACGCTGGTTCTCCATAGCGAACTCCATGCGGCGTTCTATGCGCACAGCCTTGCGCATCTGCGCCTGGTCTGTGGCGACAACGGCGGGATATTCGCTCGTCGCGCTCTTGTCAACACCGTAAGCACGTGCGCGCACCTGGTTGATGTAGTCGGCCGCAACGTCCAAGTCCTTATTCTGCTCGATAAGAGCCTCGGCATAAATAAGAAGCACGTCGGCATACCTTATGACTATGTAGTCCTGCTCTACCTCGTGGTTTTCAACCCAGCTATCATCTATGCCCTTCTTCCACAACAGTCCGTTGAACGAAGCGTACTGGGCGTTGATGCGCGAGTCGTTGTTGGTCTGCATCTGGCCGGTGTTGTAGTTCATCACCTGCTTTGCGGTGGGACTTGGGTCGTACTCGAAGCCGCAGTGCCTTGTGTTGAACTCAACGATAGTCATCGTGCAGCGTGGGTCACGGTTCTCGAACGGGTTGTGCGGGTCGAACAGCGGCGACTCGTCGATTGGCAGGCCGTCAGTGCAAAGATATGCGGCCAGCAAGTCCCATGAGGGATTGTAAGAGCCGTAGCCTCCGGCGTTACGCGGCAGGCCGTTGGTTACGAACCATGTGTCAAGGAACACGTCGGTCGATGCCAAGCGCGGCAGGCAGAAGATTTTTTCAGGCACGTTCTTCGTCTGCTGCTTGAACAGGTCGGCATAGCTTGCGTAAAGGGAGTACAGACCAAGGTCTATGCACTGCTTTGCGGCAGCCTCGGCGACGTCATAGTCGTGCATGTAAAGGGCGTAGCGGGCCTTCATTGCGAGAGCCGCACCCTTCGTGGCGTGGATTTCCTCGTTGCCGTAAGACTCGGGCAGGTATTCTATCGCCTTGTCGAAGTCGGCGTATGTAAGCTCCTTCACCTCGTCCTTATCGCGACGTCCCATCTGCTCCGCCTCGGTGATGGTCATTGTCTTCTCCATGTAAGGCACGTCGCCGTAGAAGAACGTCAGGTCGGCGTACTTGCAGGCGCGGCAGAAGTAAGCCTCACCCTTGTAGCGGTTGATTACGCTCTCGGCCACGTTGCCCTCGGCCTTGTGAATGTTCTCGAGCATGGTGTTGCAGCGCGCGATAAGCTTGTAGCTCTGCTGCCACAGCGCGTACACCTCGTACTGCTGGCCGTTCATCGTACCGTCGAGCACGGTGCCGTTGCTGCCTGGGTTACGGTTCTGCTGGCGGTATGTGGTGTTGTCCGTCCATTGCTCCGAAGACTCAAGCGGCCTGTTCCAGTAGCCGAGAATGTAAAAGTCGTTCGCCGCCAAGTTCAACTCGGTCTCGGTTGTGTACCAAGATTCCGTGTTGCCCTGCATCTTAGGCACAAGATCCATGCTCTCACATGATGTAAGGCAAAGGCCGACGGCTGCCATTGCTGACAATAATATCTTTGTTTTCATTGTATTTGCGTTTTTTTTAGAATGTAACTTGGATACCGAATACCACCGACGTGGTGATAGGATATGAGCTTACTCCCATTTCAGGGTCCCACCCGTCAGGGAAGTCGCTGATGCAGAACAGGTCTGACGCGCTGACATAGAAGCGCGTGCGGTCGATGCCGATGTAGCGTGTCCACAGCTGCGGCAGGGTGTAGCCGAGCGTGATGTTCTTCATACGGAAGTAGCCTCCGTTGAATATCCAGTGGTCTGACGTCGCATAGTTGTTGTTCTTCGACACGCTTGACAGACGCGGATAGAACGCGTTTGCGTTCTGCTCGTCGGTGTTGAACGGACTCCAGTATTTGCCTTCGATTATTGCGGGTATGTTGCCGTAGTTGTTGCGCAGCGGCTCAACCATCGCCCTTTCAAGGTAAGACTTCTGGTTGCCTACGCCCTGGAACGCCATGCTGAGGTCGATGCCGCGCCATGAAGCGTTGATTTGGCCGCCGTACTGATAACGGGGCAGAGAGTTGCCGAGGGGCACACGGTCGTACTCGGGCGAGATTACACCGTCGGGCACTCCGTCGGGTCCGCTTATGTCGCGGTACTTCAAGTCACCGACGGTCACGCTTGAGTTGAGCGTAGCCGAGTTATTGACTTCTTCCTGCGTCTGGTATATTCCGTCGCAGATGTATCCGTACCACTCGTTGAAGTATGTTCCGGCACGCTTGATTTTGCCTCCGCTGATAATGTCGGAGTTGTTGATGTAGTCAATCTTCGATATGAAGTCGGAGAAGTTTACGCTTACGCTGTAGTTGAAGTCACCAATGTGATCCTGCCATGTAAGGTCGATGTCGTAGCCGTGGGTAGACATCTCGCCGGCGTTGGTGTCCGGGTCTTCGTACCCCATGGTGTAAGGTATCTGTATGGCAAGAAGCATGTCGGTGGTCTTCTTCCAGTAATAGTCAAAAGTCAGGCGCAGGCGGTTGTCGAAGAAATTGGCGTCGAAACCTATGTCGGTCGACGTTGTTGTCTCCCACGTGATGTCCTCTACGGCAAGTACGGAGGGACGCGCGGTGTTGGCCGAAACAACAGAGCCGTCAGCCATATAGAATATGGTGTTGCCGAAGCTCATCAACGCGATGTAGGGGAAGTAGTTGCTGCCTATGCGCTCGTTACCCAGCTTACCCCAGCTGCCACGCAGCTTGAAGTACGACAGATACTTCTGGCTGTTCATAAAGTTCTTCATAAACGGTTCTTCGGTGATAACCCATCCTGCCGAGAACGACGGGAACGTACCCCAGCGGTAACCTTTGGCGAAGCGTGAAGAGCCGTCGTGGCGGACGTTGGCCTGGAAGAGGTAGCGGTCTGCGTAAGAATAGAGCACGCGGCCGAACCATGAGGTGGAGGTGTACTCCGAACCCGTGCCGCTGTTTTCCATATATTCCTCCGGACCGATGTTAAGGTAGGGATAGTTGGTAAGCACATACTGGTCGCGTGCTGCTCCGAGACTCTCGCTCTTCGAGTAATAGTTCTCGAAACCGGCCATCACCGTGAGGCTGTGCTTGCCGAAGTCGCGCATGTAGTTGGCGATGACTTGCGACGTAACGTGCCAGTCGTCATTGCGGCCTTCGGTCAGTTTGTTTGTGTCATACAGGATTCCGCCTCCGCCGTCAAAGTATCCTCCGAAGGTGTTGGGGTCGTCGGCAAGCGTGTATCCGCAGGCCATCTGGAACTGCTTTGACTTCTGGTAGTTGATGTATGGTGCGACGATTGCCTGAATGCTCAAGCCCTCGAACGGCTTGATTGTGAGCGAGCCTTTTCCGCCCATCTGGGTAGAGTGGCTGACAGTAGAGCCGCCTTCCTTGAGCATTCCATAGGGGTTGGAGCCGCTCTTTCCCTCCGCAAGACGGCCGTCTGACCACGTAGCCGCGTAGATGGCGGGCATCAGGCGCATGGTGCTGAAGGGGTCGTATATCTTGTTCTGGCTCTTGGCGTGGCGCACGAATATGTCGAGCGAGGCGCTCAACCACTTGTTAATCGTGAAGTCGTTGTTGGTGCGCAGCATGTAACGCTGGAACTTGCGGCCGTCGTAAAGACCCTCCACGTCGTCGTAAGAAAGCGACGTCTGCGAGCGGATGTTCTTGTTTCCGCCGCTCACGCTTATAGTGTGCGTCATACGAGGAGCCGAACCTTTAAGTATAAGATCTGTCCAGTCGGTCACGGGATAGCGGTTGGGGTCGGTCTCGTGGTACTTCATCCAGTTCTTAGTCTGGTCGGCGGAATAAGTCTGGAAGAAGCCCTGCGCCGGGTTGTCGTTGTACATCAGTTCGTTACTCATTTCGAGATAACGCGTCACACCGACCATTTCGGGTTGCTTGGTGGGTATTTCCCAGCCGAACTCGGCGTTGTACTTGATTTGGAACTTGCCCGTGTCCGAGCCGCGCTTGGTGGTTACGAGGATGACGCCCGCCGCGGCCTTAGAACCGTAGATGCTGGCTGCGGCCGCGTCCTTGAGCACGGTCACGCTCTCAACGTCGTTCGCGTTCACGTAGTCAAGGTCGCCCTCAACGCCGTCAACGATTACGAGCGGCGACGAGTCACCCATGGTTGTGACACCACGCACGTGGATGCTGCCGGCTCCAGAACCCGGCGCCGAGCTGCTGCGGCGCACCATCACGCCTGACAATGCTCCCTGCAATGCGTTTGAAAGCATCGTGGTACGGCGGTTGCTAAGGTCGCCGCCCTTCACGGCGGCGATGGCTCCGGTAAGGTCTTTCTTCTTCACCGTACCGTAACCGATTACGACAAGCTCTTCGAGCGAGTTGTTGTCCTCGGCCATCTCTATGTTGTAGCTGTTGCGGCTGCCCACCTTCACCTCCTGGGTGTTGAAGCCGATGTAGCTCACCTCGAGCGTGGAGCCTTCGGGAGCCTCGATTGAATAGTTGCCATCAAAATCGGTAACGGCGGCTATTTCAGTGCCTTTCACTTTTACGGTGGCGCCTATCAGAGGCTCACCGTTGGTGTCGGCGATTACGCCCGACACTTTCTTTCCTGTGCCTCTGGCGCCGTTCGGCTTTTGCGCCGGGCGCGCCGAGGGGTCTACGGTGATTGTAACCTGCCGGCCGGAAATGGCGTACTTCAGTCCGGTCTTGCGGCAAAGCTCGTCGAGAATGTTCTCCGCGCTCTTTCCCTGAAGGCGGATTGACACGTTTTCGCCGAGACGGTTTTTAACGTTCTCGCCATAAACAAATACGTACTTGCTATGGCTTTCGATGTAACTTAACACTGATTTAACTGTGTTGCTCCCGTTGTCGAGAACTTGCACGGCTCCAGCCTTGTCGGGAGACAAGCCTGAAGCCATGGCGGGAGACGACATGGCCGCCACCCCCAGAAGACACAGCGCGGCAAGGTGCCTGCCGCTGTTGGCAAAGATTGCTTTCTTTTTCATAAAGCTGATGTGTTTTGGTATAGTTTATCTTATTGTCATTTCTTTTACTTTCAGCCAGCCGCCGTCGAGCAGGGCCGCGTCAACGGCTATCTCAAGTCCCGGCCGGTTGTCCTTGGTTGTGTCTACAAGAGCCATCCTCCACTCGTATCTGCCCTTGGCAAGGCCGTCAAGACTTGCGGCCAGAGTGCAGTCGGCAGGCTTGCCGAGGAGCCATGTGGACAGGTCGCTCTGCTTGTCTACGAACACGCGCACCGCCTGTCCGTCCTTGAACAGGGCGTAGCCCACCTTGTATTTCTGGTTCCACTGCGGTATGTTCGTAGGGCAATAGCCCCAGCCTATGTTCTCCCAGCGCGAGCGGAGCGTCACCTCCGAGCCGGCCTTGGCCTCGCCGGGCAGCGTGGCCGACGATGGATAGAGGCGGTAGCCGCCGTGGGCTATGAACGCCTTTACGAGGTTGAACGACGTGCCGAACCACGAGCGCACCTCGTCGTTTATGCGGAAGTCCATCATGTTTACGCGGCCTTCGCGCGCGTCGGTGTACTCTCCGAGGCGCACGTCTTCCGAATGTCCCTGGCGGTAGCGTCCGCTCGGGTCAATCCAGTAGCGGTGGTGCGCCTTGGTTATCCATCCGCCTTCCATTATTATGGGGCGGCGGAAGTTCCATTTCCTGGCGAAATCCTTTTCCCACTGCTCGTAGTAGCCTGTCATGCCGAAAGCGTCGTGGCGCAGGCTGTAGCCTTTTTCTATCGCGCTTTCAAGCAAAGCCTGGCTGCGCGGATGAACCGGCGCCCAGCTTACGGTGTCGGCCACGAGGCGGTGGTAGTTGATTATGAGCGGAATGCGCGTGAAAGTCTTGGCGTAAAGGGTGGTAATCCAGTTGAACACCTGCTCCTTCTTGCTGTAGTCGCCGTAGACAAGGCCGTGTGCCTCGCCCCACTTTCCGAGTCCGAAAGCGTCGATGAAGTCAACCTTGTCGGGGTCGTTGAACTCGGTAGCCAGCGCCTTGAGGAACTTGGCATACTTCTCCTGGAACACGGGGTCGTCGGGATACGGCGACCAGTTCTTGGGGTTGCCGGGGTCCTGAAAGCCCTTTGCTCCGGCTTCCTTGACGTAGAGCGGCGTGTTCTGCCCCTGGTCGCGGCTGTCAACAACTATGCGGAAGGCCAGCTTCATGCCCCTGTCAGTGGCGCTTTTCAGCAGGCGGTTGAGCTTTGACGAGGGGTCGAGCCAGAAGTACTTGCCCTCCTCAGGCTCCATCGAACTCCAGCTTGTACGGATGTAACAGGTGTTGGCGTAGTCGGAAACGCGCACCGTAGAGTCGCCCACGCTCATCGCGTCGTAGCCCTCCTTCTGCCAGAAGTCGGCGTCCCAGCCGCGTCCCACGTACATCACCCATCCGCAGAGCGGATTGCGCAGCACGCGCACTGTGTCGGGTTTGAAAGTAACGCCCGCATCCTTTGCGCAAGCGGTGCCCGCCGCAAGGCCGAAGGCCAGCAGCAAGGCGCAGAAATGTTTATTCATGTTAACAAATTGTTTGGTCTTGCCGGCTTGAGGACACAGTGTCCCCTTACCCATGGCAATTTCAATAAATTAAGTTAATAATGCTTTTTACATGTTTTTTACATACCTATTTCGAGACATACACCCTGCCGCCCGATACGGTCAGCCTGGTGCCGGTTATGATGTTGATGGCCTTAAGCACTTCGTCGATGTTTTTCTTGTAGACCAGCTTTCCGTAGAGCGGCGTCGAGCTGAAGTTGCCGCGCACGCCGATGTCCGTGCCGTAATAATGGTTAAGGCGTTCTACCACCTGGTGCAGGCCGTCGCCGTGCAAATCCATAATGTCGTTCATCCAGCTGGTGTACTGCGACGTGTCAACGGTGCGCAGGCCGTCGAGCTTGCCGTCGGTTATGTCGAGCAGCTGGCTCGGGCGCATCGTAACCTTGTCGCGGCTGCCCGTCGTGACCTCCACCGAGCCTTGCACGAGCACCACGTTTGAGTACTTGCCGTCATAGTTGAAGATGTTGAACTTGGTGCCGAGCACCTTCAGCTCGAAGCCTTTTGAGCGGACAACGAACGGGTGTTCCTCGTCACGCGCCACGTCGAGGAACACCTCGCCGCTGGCGTATATCTCGCGCGTGTCGCCGGTAAACTTCTCCGGGTACCTTATTTCCGAGCGCGAATTGGCCACGAGCTTCGTGCCGTCGGGCAGCATGATTGTCATGCGTTCGCCCGTAGGCACCTTGACGGTGACCGTAGCCGGGCTGACAGCCGCTATGGCCTGCTCGCGCAGCCCGTCGATGGCGTCGTCGGGAACGAGCCACAACGTAGCCACGACGGCCACGCAGGCAGCGGCCGCGAGCCAGCCGGCCACCATGCGCCGCAGCCGCGCGCGCCGCCTCGAACGGTGTATCTTGGCGTATGTCTTCTTCTTTATGCTGCCCATGTCTGTCTTTTCCGGCGTGCTGCTGAATATGAAGTCTGCAAGCTTCACGTCATCCTCGCCTTTGCCGTAGTCGTGTCCGAATATGTCCTTTTCCATCTTCTTTATCCTTTTAATCTTTTTACCTTAATTATGCTTTTGCCTTGAGCCGCTTCCTAAGTGCGGCCAGGGCGTAACTTACGTGGTAGTTAACCGTCGCCAGCGATATGCTCAGCATGTCGCAGATGTCGGCGTATGGCATGCGTTCAATCTTGGCCAGATAGAACACGTGCTTGCACTTGGCAGGCAGCTGCTCTATGGCTTCGTTAAGCCCTCTCATCTCTTCGGCCGAAATCATGCTGTCCATAGGCGTCTCCATCTGGGGGAACACGAAGTTCGACACGTCGTCTATGCTCACGCTCTTCCTGCGGCGCGACTCCTTGCGCAGCTGCGACACCGACTTGCGGTAGACCACCGTGCAGAGCCAGCTGTTGATGTTCTCTATGCCGAGCAGCTTCTTGCGCATCTTCCACACCTCGAAAAACACGTCGCTGACGATTTCTTCCGCCTGCTCCTTGTCGCCGAGTATGCCGAAGGCATGGTTATACATGTTCTGCGAATGGCGGTCCATGAAACCGTCAAACGCCAGTTCGTTTCCTTTCGATATTAGGATTAGTTCTCGTGACTCATCCATCATCTTACTTCCGCGGTTGTTTAGGTAGGTAGCTAAAGTCTTCATTTCACCCTCCGTGGGGCGTCTATCTACTAAAGAAGACGCAAAGGTAGGCAAAATATATAGGATGCAAGAAATATTTTTTTAAATTCATAATTCATCATCGGGTCAAATTCCCCGCGGATTTGCAAACCGGCCACTATGCAAAAGACCGCATTCCGCCATGCAAAACACCGCATTTCACCCTGCAAAAGACCGCCTTTTGCAATCCAAAAGACGGCCTTTTACAGCATAGGATGTAACATGTTGACATTCAAAGGATTACAAGCTACAACCCATATCGACGCGCAGCTAATTATGAATTATGCATTGCGCAGCATGAATCAACCTGAAATGAATTATGAACCAACGCGCAGCTAATTATGAATTGTGAATCGTGAATTATTAATTAAAAAACCGTCCGTAATCTTCCTTATCTCGTAGAACACGCCGCCGAGCGGCTCGCGGTAGCGGAACAGCGGATGGCCCAGCCCCTCGAAGTAATGCGCCTCGACGGGCGTTCCCTGCCCGCGCAGCTGTTCTTCAAAGGCGCGCGCCTTGCCGATGGGCGTGAAGCTGTCTTTCGTACCCATAATGAAGAGCACCGGCTTGTGCATCGCCCGGACGTCGTTTTGCAGTGAATCGACAACGGGATAGTACAGCATGCGGGCGCACACCGCGCTGTCGGCTATCTTTCCGGCTATCGCGCCGCCGGCCGAAGCGCCCGCCACGACGATGCGCGACGTGTCAACGCCTAACTCACGGGCGTGGGCGCGGATGTAAGCCACGGCGTCGCGCCCGTCGGCCACGGCCTGCGCCGCGCCGCTTCCGCCAAGGCTCTTTATCGAATAGTCAACGCTGATGGCCGTAAAGCCGTGCTGCGCGTGCCAGCGGCATTCGCGGTAGAACTGCAACGGACTGCCATACTGCCACCCTCCGGCGAAGAAATACACCACCGCTGGCCGCCGCCCTCCCCCTTCGGGACGGAACAAGTGCAGCTCAAGGCCGCCGCGCAGCGAGTCGGCCTTGTAGCGTATGCGCTCCGGGCTGAACGCCTCGTGCTGCGGAGTGATGTGGCTGCGTATCGCGTCGAACCACTTTCGGGCCATGAACTCGCGCCCCCTGGCGTTGGGATGCACCTTGTCCTCGATGGTCATCGTTTGCCAGCAGTGCCCCTCGGCCATGTCAACCAGCACCACGCGGCTGTCGTTCAGAGAGTCTACAAACGCCTCGATGCGCCTGTTCAGCTCCGGAATGTACGAATATTTGGGCAGTTTGCCGCTCGGAGTGACCTTCGCCATGAAGACGTAAGCCTGCGGATTAACGGCGCGTATCTTGCCTATGATGCTCCTGTAGGCGCGCATCATGCCGTCAACGGGACGCCTGTCGGCGAAGTGGTTGTGCCCGGCGTGCAGCAGTACGACGTCGGCCGGATACCTGCGGTACAGGCTGTCGATGCGCTCGTCGAGGAACTCCACCGTCTGACCGCTGAAGCCGCAATGGCTCAGCCGCCCTATGCGGCACTCGCTCTGGCGCGGGCCTATGAAGTCGGCGTCGTATCCCCCGGCGAAAAGCAGCTCCCACAGGGGGTACAGGTAGGTGCTGAACGAGTCGCCGCCCTCGGTAATCGAGTCGCCCAGACCCATCACAGTGAGCCTGCGCCCCTCGCCTTCGGCCGCCACGGCAGGCGTAACCGACAAAAAAAGCGCCGGCACAAGGCAGGCGCAAAACAGTTTCTTCAACATTGTATCAATACCTGAAAACATCGTGGAAAACGCCGCGCCCGCACGCCGTATCAGGCGCACCGGCGCGGCATAGACACACTTTTACCTTATAATAACCTTCTTTCCGTTGTGAATGTAGATGCCCGTAGCCGTAGGACGAGCACCCAGCTTAACGCCCTGAAGCGTGTAGTAAGCGCCGTCGCCGGCCTTCTCTACAGCCTCAACGCCCTGTATTCCCGACGGAGTTGTCTTGGCGTAAGCGCCCGGAGTGCTGCCGTCGGCACGCGTCTTGCCGGTCTGGTCAACGGTAACGTCGGCCTCGATGCCCCAGTCGGCAATGGCTTCGGCCAGCGCGGCGGCCGTGTATTTGCCGGTAGTAGCAAGCGGCTCGATTACTCCGTTGTCGCCAAGCACATTCTCGCCGAACACAGCCGCATAGTTGTTTCCGGCCTGCGCGTCGTCGGTATCGCCCCATGTAAGCACGCCGCCGGCATCAGAACCAACCACATTCATGCCGCCGCTGACGCTCGTCTTTGTCGTCGCTACAGAGAGCGCGGGCGTGTCGCCGTTTGACACGATGATAGAGTTTGCCACAAAGAGGTTGGCGTCCGAAGTCATTTCTATTTGCGGACCGTCGCCGTTTCCTGCCACGGTCGAGTTTACGACATACACGTAACGCAGATGGCTGTCGTCGGTACCTGTAGCGTAGATGGCCGCCTCTTCTTCACCGGCGGCATTGCCCGTAACGGTAGAGTTGACAATCTGCAGGTATGCGCCGTGCTGCATGCAGATTGCGCTTCCCAAGTCGTTCTTGATTGTATTGCGTGCTATAAGGCAGCGGTTGAACGTAGTCTTGCCCTTCTCCTTGTTGTCCGAAGTCAGCTTTATGGCTCCGCCGCGGCTCGTGGCCTTGTTGTCAGTGAACTCGCAGTCGTTGAAAACGGAAAGGCTGCGGTGGCTTGTGAACGCCATTCCGCCTACCTGCTTGGCATTTTCTCCTGTCGGGTCCTCGCCCACATTGCCATAGAAACGGCAGTTGTTAACCTCCACATAGCCGCAGTTGTCAAGATGGAGGGCGCCGCGTGCGGTGGCGTTGTCGCCCGGACTTGCCTGCGAATAAGCGCAGGTCAGCTCCAATCCTTTCAAAACGACCTTCTTTGTATCGTCGCCGTTCTTCGTGTCCGTCTTGAACGACAGCAGGCATTCGGCGTCGCCTTCGCTTGCCACACCGTCGCTGTTGACGTCACCCGAGAACACGGTAGGCGTTTCGGTGGGATATGCTGGGGTTTCATTAGATGTTCCGGTAAGCTCTGACGCGAAGCCGCCGATGAACGTATAGCCTTTCTTCGTGACCTTCAAAGGCGTGGTAACCACATACGTTCCTTCTTTAAAATAGAAAACATCGCCGTTCTCATAAGTGTCTATGTTCTCGCACAAAACGCTGAACGGCATCGCGTTGTCCCATGAAGAGCCGTCGTTAGCACCAGCTCCAGTAAGGCTGACGTAATGATTGGTCTGGGCAGACAGTGCTGCCGGAGCGGCCATCAGGGCCGCGATTAAGGTAAGTTTTTTGAAATCCATAAGCTTAAAAGATTATTTAGGTTTACATTATCTCTGATTTCAGAGACGCGCCGCCCTGACTAACCTATAGGCAGGATTTCAACCATTTATATTTAATTAACGTTATGCCGTCCGCCCGACAACAACCGTACAAAAACAAAAAGGAGTCGCAAGAACCAGTCTTGCAACTCCCCTTGTGCGGCATTAACCGCTGCGCTTCAAGATGGGCTTGAACCAACGACCCCCTGATTAACAGTCAGGTGCTCTAACCAACTGAGCTATTGAAGCAGTAAAGCATTGTTCTTTCAAATGCGTTGCAAAGGTAGTGCGTTTTTCCGAAACCACCAAATATTTTGGCTAAAAAATTGAAATTTCGGCCAAAATACAATGATTTTCTTGCCAAAAGCTGTGTTTTACGGCTGTAAAACCTTGTCTTTGGATGAGACAAGCTGCACGTTGGAAATGAAAATAAAATGTCGTTTCACGTCCTTTTATTTTGCATTTCACTCAGTTTGCATTATCTTTGCACTATATATTCGGCTATATATAACGCATAACAAAAGACGGATGACAAGAATGAAAATAAGGATTTTGCAGCTCGCCGCCCTGCTCATGCTGCCCTTCGCGGCATCGACGGCGCAGGAGAGCAGGGACCACAACTTCGACGTTGCAAAGAACATGCAGCTGTTCAACGAGATTTACGGATACCTTGACCTTATGTATGTCGACACGCTCAACGCCGACGAGACGGTTGGAACGGCGATAAACTCGATGCTGCGGTCGCTCGACCCTTACACGGTATATTACCCGGAAAGCCAGGTGCAGGACCTGCGCACGATGATTACGGGCCGCTACGTCGGCATTGGCTCTATAATACGGTACAACCAGAAGCTGAAGCGCGTCGTCATAGACGAGCCTATGGCCGGAACGCCTGCCGCCGAAGCGGGGCTGAAGAAGGGCGACGTAATATTAAGCATTGACGACTCGCTGATGACAGACAAGGACGTGCAGTATGTCAGCTCGCACCTGAAGGGCGACGCCGGAACCACGTTCGTGCTGAAAATACTGCGCCCCTCAACGGGCAAGGAGATGAAGATGCGCATAACGCGCCGCGCCGTGGAGACCCCGGCGATTGTCTACTACGGCCTGCGCCCCGACGGCATCGGCTACCTAAGCCTGTCGGGCTTCACGGAGAACTGCGCCAAGGACGTGCGCCGCGCGTTCATCGACATGAAGCAGAAGGGCATGAAGGGCTTTGTGCTCGACCTGCGCGGCAACGGCGGAGGCTCGCTCGACGAGGCGGTGCAGATTGTCAACATGTTCGTGCCCAAGGGTCTGACGCTCGTCAAGACGCGCGGAAAGCTGAAGCGCGCCAACCGCGACTACACCACCACTGTTGACCCGATTGACTCCATAATGCCCGTTGTCGTAATGGTTGACGGCAGCTCGGCGAGCGCCAGCGAGATAACGGCCGGAAGCCTGCAAGACCTCGACCGCGCCGTAATCCTCGGCACACGCACATACGGCAAGGGCCTCGTGCAGCTGCCGGTAGACCTCTCTTACAACGCGCAGCTGAAGCTTACCACCGGAAAATACTACATTCCAAGCGGCCGCTGCATACAGGCAATAAACTACCGCCACGCCCGCGGCGGCTACACCGAGCACGTGCCTGACAGCCTCACCAAGGTGTTCCACACCGCCGGGGGGCGCGAAGTGCGCGACGGCGGCGGCATAAAGCCCGACCTCGTGGTGCGGCCGGACTCTCTGCCGAACATCGCCTACTACCTGACAGTTACCGGATTAGACTCTACGGAGGTGCTGCTCGACTACGAAATCGACTACATCGCGAAGCACCCGACAATCGCGCCGGCGGCGGAGTTCAAGCTCTCTGACGCCGACTACGACGAGTTCAAGCGGCGCGTCATCGAGAGCGGCTTCTCATACGACCCCGAAAGCGAGCGCGCCTTGGGCACGCTGAAGAAGATTGTGAAGTTCGAGGGCTATTACGACGACGCCAAGGCGGAGTTCGAGGCGCTGGAGAAGAAGCTCAAGCACGACATCGCACGCGACCTCGACATGCACCGCGACGTGCTCAAGCAGCTCATAGCCAACGACATTGTGGCGGCCTACTACTTCCAGGCCGGCAGCGTGGAGAACAGCCTCGGCTACGACAAGCAGATGAAAGAGGCCTGCCGCCTGCTCAACAGTCCCGATGAATACCGCGCCATTCTTGACGGAACATACAAGCCGGAGAACGCCGGAAACGACAGCGACGGGGAAGACGACGACACGCAGGAGGACGACTGACGACACGCCGTCCGTCCCTCCCACTCCTCCCAGCTCTCCCTGTCCTCCACCATCTCCCAGACAACCCGACTACAACAACCCCATAAAATAAAAGAAAGGAACAAGATTATGACTAACAGGAAAGAAGTTTACCGCTGCACGGTATGCGGCAACATCGTTGAAGTATTGCACGCAGGCGCTGGAGAACTGGTATGCTGCGGACAGCCCATGAAGCTGCTGAAAGAGAACAGCGTGGATGCGGCTACCGAGAAGCACGTGCCCGTAATCGAGAAAATAGACGGCGGCTACCGCGTCACCGTGGGCAGCGTTGAGCACCCGATGCTCGACAACCACTACATCGAATGGATTGAACTGGTTGAGGGCGACAAGACACAGCGCCGCTACCTCAAGCCCGGCGACAAGCCCGTGGCCGAGTTCATGACCGACGCGACCGACGTTTACGCACGCGAATACTGCAACCTGCACGGGCAGTGGCGCTCGAAGTAAGACAAAAGAAAAAGCCCTCTCGCGAGGGCTTTTCCTTTTTTAGAAGTTAAAGGAGTTAAAGAAGTTATCGCTCGCTGCGCTCGCTAAGAAGTTAAAGCCATTACCTTTGGGAGTTAAAGACATTACTCTTGAAAGTTGAGGACATTTGCCGATGTTGGCTTTATCCATGGTTGGCGAAGCAGCCAAAACGTAAACGCCAATCCGCTGGTAATCAAGAGGTTAGTAAAAGGCCGTGTTTTACAAGCTAAAACACGGCCTTTTGCATTGCAATTGACGGCCTTTTGCACGGCAATTCGTCGCCTTTTAAATTGAGAATGGAGAAATGAGAATGGATAATTATGATTACCTTTGAGGTTGCCTGTTAGCAAAAGCAATCATAATTATCCATTCTCCTTTCTCCATTCTCAATCAAAAGCAACCCCCACCCCACCCCTCCCGAAGGGAGGGAGCTTAATATGCCTTTGCCAATAATATTATATTTGCCCCATTCGCCCTATCTGTCCTATTCCTCCCATATCCCCCTCAATGGCACAATAGGCCGCAAACGGGGCTTTTTATAGTTTTTTATGAAACAAATACTTGCTTTCTCATTGAAAACGATTAGATTTGTAGCCGATAATATTACAAATCCTAACACAACATGAATAACAAGGCATTAAAATCACTGACACTGCTCATGGCCGGAACAATGGCAATGAGTTCGTGCATCGGTTCGTTTGGGCTGTTCAACAAAGTGCTCGACTGGAACCAGCAGGCCACGGGCAACAAGTTCCTCAACTGGCTGATTTTCATACTTATATCGCCGGCTTACGTGCTTTGCGGAGTGGCCGACATATTCGTAATCAACAGCATAGAGTTCTGGTCAGGCTCCAACCCCCTGGCCGAGAACGTTGGCAAGACGGAGAACATAATGGGAAGCGACGGCAAGCTGTATGCCGTGACTACGCTCGAGGACGGCTATGAGGTAAAGGCACCGGACGGCAAGATTGTAAACTTCAAACACAACGCCGAGGACGACTCATGGTCGATGGTGCAGGACGGAAAGACAACCAAACTGCTGAAAATGAAGGGCAAGAACGCTGCCGAAATCTACCTGAAAGACGGCGGCTCGATGGACGTCAGCCTCAACGAACAGGGCATGTACAACGCCCGCATGGCCGTGAACGGCGGAATGTATTTCGCATTTAATAAATGAGAAAAAGCTCGCTTAGGCGAGCTTTTTTTAGTAGTTAAGGGAGTTTTGTTCAGAAGTTAAGGGAGTTAAAGGAGTTAACGCTCGCTGCGTTCGCTGGGAGTTAAAGACAAATGTCTTGTATCTTGTCACTCGTTCCTTGTCAACTGGCAAAAGTAATGGCTTTAACTCCTAATAAAAGTTCCTTCTCTTTCTCTCCTCTTCCTTCTCCGCACACTCGGGACAAAGCCCCTTGATGACATAGTTTATGCTGCTGATTAGGAAGCCGTCGGGCAGCTCCACAACAGGCACATGTATGCGTTTGAGGCAGAAAGTACGGTGGCAATGCTCGCAATAGAAGTGTGTGTGCTCGTCGTCAACGCTGCAATCGCAGTCGTCCGAGCAGACGTTGTACTTCAGAGAGCCGCTCCCGTCGTCAACGGCATGTATGAGTTTGCCCAGCAGGAACACCGAGAGCGTGCGCGAAATGGTGCTCTTGTCGACCGTGGGCAGCAGCCTTTCGAGCTGCGGCAGCGACACCGTCTCGTCGCCGCGGCACATCGCCCGCAGTATCAGCAGCCTCGTGGCGGTGGGCTTTATGCCGCGGTGCTCCAGCTTGTGGATGTAGAAATCTTCGTCAATCATAGTGGTGCAAAAGTAAGAAATATTTGCAGAAAGGACAAGCCTTTCCGCAAAAGAAGTTATAGAAGTTAAAGAAGTTATCGCTCGCTGCGCTCGCTAAGAAGTTAAAGCCAAATGCCTTGTCTGCTTGTCACTCGTTACTTGTCTGCTTCAAAGGTAATGGCTTTAACTTCTTAGCGAGCGCAGCGAGCGATAACTTCTTTAACTTCTATAACTTCAAATAAGCAATCCTCGTCGCATTCAGCACCGCGAGGAGAGCCACTCCGACGTCGGCGAACACCGCGCCCCACATGTTTGCAAGGCCGAGAACGCCGAGAAGCATCACCAATATCTTCACGCCTATGGCGAAAACGATGTTCTGGCGCACTATGGTCCGCGTGCGGCGGCTTATGCGTATGGACTCGGCCACCTTCGAGGGGCTGTCCGTCTGAAGCACCACGTCGGCCGTCTCTACGGCCATGTCGGCGCCGAGCGCACCCATCGCAACGCCCACATCGGCGGTGGCGAGCACCGGGGCGTCGTTAATCCCGTCGCCCACGAAGGCCACGGTGCGCCCTTCGCGCTTCAGTTCTTCTATGCGCCTGACCTTCCCTTCGGGCAGAAGGTCGCCGCCGCCACGGTCTACATGCAGCCCGGCGGCCACCTTGTCAACCAGCGACTGCCTGTCGCCCGACAGTATTTCGACGCGCTCCACGCCGCAGCTGCGCAGTCCGCCGACGGCCTCACGGGCGTCATCCTTCAGCGTGTCGGCCAGCACTAAGCAGCCTTCATACCGCCCGTCCTTGGCGCAGGCCACAACGGTTTCGGCCACGGCGGCCAGCTCTTGCGGATAGGCTACGCCCTCGCGGTCGAGCAGCTTCAGCGTTCCTGCCACCCAGCGGTGGCCGTCAACGGTGGCCGTAAGGCCGTAACCGGCAACGTTTTTAAGGTCGGTCACGGTGGCGTCGGCCGCTCCGGCGTACTCCACAATGGCCTTGGCAATGGGATGGCTGCCGCCGCTCTCCATGGCGGACACGGCGCGCAGCATGGCGTCTTTATCTCCGCCGTCAACGCGGACGACGGCGAAGCGGCCACGGGTGAGCGTCCCCGTCTTGTCGAACACCACGGTATCAACCCTCGACATGGCGTCGAGCCAGTTGCCGCCCTTGAACAGTATGCCGCGTCTTGACGCCGCGCCGATGCCTGCGAAATAGCTAAGCGGAATGCTGATAACCAGCGCGCAGGGGCACGATATTACCAAGAAGATTAGCGCACGGTAAAACCATGTGTTAAAGTCGTATGCGAACGAGCCGTCAAACAGTGACCACAAGTATGGCACAACCACCGTGAGCGCGGCCAGGCCGATTACCGACGGCGTGTACACCCGGGCGAAACGGCGGATGAACAGCTCGGCAGGAGCCTTGCGCTCAGACGCCTCCTCGACCATCTGCAATATCCTTGCCACGGCACTTTGGCCTGCCTCGCGCACCACGCGGAGGCGCACCACGCTGTCTGCCGCCACCATGCCGGCCAGCACCTCGCCGCCGCTTTCTATGGTGCGCGGCACGCTTTCGCCCGTCAACGCAGCCGTGTCGAAGGCCGCCGAAGGGCCTTCAAGCCGCCCGTCAAGCGGAACACGCTCGCCGGGGCGCACCTCTATCATGTCGCCCACGCGCACGTCGCCGGGCGACTTCACCTCCGTCTTATCCCCGACGACTACCGACGCGCGGTCGGGACGGAACTCCATCATGGCCTTTATGTTGTCGCGCGCACGGTCGACGGCCATGTCCTGCAACGCCTCGCCGATGCAATAGAACAGCATCACGGCCACGGCCTCGGGATATTCGCCTATCAGAAACGCGCCGACGGCCGCCACACTCATCAACATGAACTCGCTGAACACGTCGCCCTTGGCGGCGCACTCCCACGCCTCCTTAATCACTCCAAGCCCCACGGGCAGGAAGGCGACGGCATACCACACAGCCCTGACCCACTCCGCAGTGAACCAACCGGCGTCCAAAGCCGACATCACCATGCCGCCTGCAAGCATGACAAGCGACACAGCCTGGCGCAAAATAACACTCTTTTCCATACCGCAATAATATTTGCTGAAATCGTTTTACAACGCAAAAGTACTGCAAACAGGATGCAACCGGGTTGCAAAGTGCCACCCAACCCGACCAAACCTAACACCCAACCCGACCAAAAGGGCAACCCACCCCAACCAAAAGGACAACCCAACCCAACCCTCCCGAAGGGAGGGAGCTTAATATGCTTTGCCAATCGGCACGCATTTGTCCTATAAGCCACATTCGTCCTATTCACCCTATAAGGGTTAACTGGAAAAAGGCAATCAAGCTCCCTCCCTTCGGGAGGGTGGGGGTGGGTCGTCAATTGAATGAAAAATTGAGAATTGGGAATGGATAATTATGATTACCTTTGAGGTTGCCTGTTAGCAAAAGTAATCATAATTATCCATTCACCATTCTCAACTCTCAATTTAAAACACGGCAAATTGCCGTGCAAAAGGCCATGTTTTAGCCGCCAAAAGGCCGTGTTTTGCAGGCTAAAACACGGCCTTTTGCACAGCCTTGCTCAACATGCTGTGCCGCAAGCGGTTACGAAACGACAACGAAACGGCATCAACAGCTCCTGAAAACAACGTGAAAACAGCGCGGCACCGACGGCGGCGCAGGCGGCGGCACTTGCGCAACAAAAAATGCAAAAACAGCCGGCCAACGGCCCTGAAATGCAAATTTTGCTGTTGATATGTTAAATGTTTTAGTTAAAAACGTTAAAAAGTTTTGAGGGGGGGGGGTAAATTTTTGCTAACTTCATGGCGGTTTTCAAGTCATTTTGACTACAAACAACACGTTTTCACAGTCAACCATAAACCTGCAAGCATATCTTTTTTAATTTTTACTAAAAACTTATCCTATGAAAAAATGTTATTTCACCACAGTAGCATTAGCCATTATGGCAATGTTGTTCGGCGGATTGCCGGCCATGGCCGACGGTTATGTCACCGCCATACCGTTCACCGAGACGTTTGACGACGAAAGCCACTATACATTAGGAGGAGAGTTGCCCGACGGCTGGGCGCAGTATGCCGCCAGCGGAAACACCGGGTTTACAAGAGAGAACTCACAGGAAAGCTACGAACAGGCGCATTCAGGCCAGTACTACATCCAAAGCTACGGCATGTCATCGGGCAGGCAGGACGTGCTCTTCACGCCGATGCTCCAGATGACGGCAGGCTCTGAATACACCATATCATTTTACGTCCGCGCAAGCGCCTACCAGACAGGGCGCACCCCGTCGGTAGCCATAACCGCGGGCCAAGGGCAGACCGTTGACGACCAGACCGTAACCGTAAAGGAGGCGGAGATGATTGAAAACACGCAGTTCGAGCTTGTAGAAGCCACCTTCACGCCCGAAGAGAGCGGCCAGTACAGCATAGCCATACAGGTTACGGCAAACCTGTCGTCGAGCGGCTTCGTGTTCATCGACGACGTGACCGTTGACGGCGAGGCTGTGACTCCGCCGGCCGAGGAGTGGGAAGCAAGCATACCCTACGCCGAGAACTTCGACGACGCCGGTCACTACAACGGACAGGACAACCTGCCGATAGGCTGGTTCACAAGCGGCGAGTCGCCCTTCTTCACGGCAAGCTCTAACAGCATCCCTGCCGTTTCAGGCGCATACTACATGATAACGACAAGCTCAGTCATAGCCGACAGGCGCGACATAGCCTACTCGCCGATGCTCGAGATGGAGGCGGGCAAGCCCTACAAGGTATCGTTCTACCTGTGCATGCCCGGCGAAAGCTCGACGCCTTCGTTCAAGTTCACCGCAGGCCATGAACAGGCTTCCGACATGCAGACCACCACTCTGGTTGAGGTCAACGAAATAATAAGCGAGTGGAAACGCTACGAGTTCACCTTCACGCCCGAGACCACGGGCGAATACTGCTTCGCCTTTTGGGCATGCTCCGCGTCGGCAGGCGACGGCTACATCTGCATAGACAACTTCAGGCTTAGCGAGGCCGACGACGTGTTCGCACCGGAAACGGCGTTCGACTTCGGCAATACGCTCCACTCCATCTTCACAGGCAGCTCCATAGTGTTCCCCGGACAGGCGGTCAAGCTCATCAACAAGACCAACGACGCCGAAACCTACGAATGGAGCGTTGACAACGGCGGAGCCACAATATCCGACCCGGCGGCCGTCAACCCCACCATCACCTTCAACGAGGCCGGCGCATACACCGTAACGCTCAGGGCCACCAACAGCGGCGGAACCACCGAAACGTCGCGCACGCTCAACGTGTCGTTCCCCACTGAGGGCGAAAGCGACGCCTTCCAGACCGTAGACGACGCACTGGACAAGATTTACCAGCAGGACGCCACGCCGGCGTTCCGCGAGGACGGCTCGGTTGAAGACGTATTCACATACTCTACCTACCAAGACTACGTGGTTGGAGTGAACCACTATTACAGGGCGTTCGCCGAGCGCTTCGACGTCCCGGCAGGCAACAAGATGGACATAACGAGCATCACGTTCAACTCGATGAACTACTACCTGTTCGACCAGACACTCGGCATTGACGTAGACGAAAACGGCAACCCGTCGGAATACAGCAGCTTCGACAAGGACAAGCAGATGTCAATCGTGGTATATCCCGACAAAGACGGCAGGCCCGACGTTGACAACCCCATCTACAAGAAGACCGACCTCATCAGCAACATATTATACCTTGACTACAAGCCGGTACGCATAGGCGTGCAGTTCGACGACACAAAGGTTACAGTCGACGGCCCGTTCTACATCGCGCTGGAATTTGACAAGCTCACCGTCGACCCGTACAGCCCCGACTTCCTCTCGCGCTCCTACTTCGGCGGAGACACACGCAAGCACGCCAACGGCGAGACCACACTTTGGGTGAAGCCAGAAGCCGCAATACCGGGAAGCGAATTTGAACAGACCGGCACACTCAACCAATACTGCCGCGCAGACGAGTTCTCACGCGAACTGACCGGCTACAGCTTCTGCGTCATGCCGTGGGTTACATACGGAAAAATCATAACAACCGGCATCGGCAACAGCACCGTTCCCGGCCAAGACATAACGCTTTACGTATCGGTTGACGGCGGTAGCCTCCGCCTCTCCGGCCTGAAGGCGGGCAACAAGGTGAGCGTTTACTCAACGGGCGGAGCCGCCGTATTCACCGGCACAGCCGCAGGCGAGGAGATGACGATACCCACAAGCAACTGGGGCAAGGGCATATTCATCGTGTCTGTGGACGGACAATCGATAAAAGTAGCCAAGTAAACCGAACGCAAAAACAGCACGTTACAGATGAACAGATTGATTGGCACTTTACTGGCCGCCAGCATACTCTGTCTCTTCCGGGTGCCGGTACACGCCGTACCGGCATTCCCGGGAGAGATATCGTACACCCAACCTGACGGAACGGTGGTGAAATACCACCTGCGCGGCGACGAGCACAGGCACTGGATGGAGTCGGCCGAAGGCTACATCCTGGAAAAAGCCGAAAACGGATACCTCATGTACGCCGAGAAAAAAGGCGGAGCACTCAAGGCGTCGGCCTTGAAATACACAGGCGACGACAACACGGCCAAGGCCCGCATGAGGCTGCTCACACGGGCCGACATGCCCGCCCCGGCCAGAACCGTAGGCGACCCGTCGCTCTCCATAGGGCAGTCGTTCCCGCTTACGGGCAAGAGAAAGCTGCTGATGCTGCTCGTAAACTTCGCCGACACGAAGACAACCGTAGAGGCGGCGGCCTTCGACGAAATGATGAACGCCGAAGGATATGACGGCACGGGAAGCTTCCGCGACTTCTACCTTGAGAACTCATACGGCCAGCTCGACATCGAGACTACCGTAATAGGATGGATTCAGCTGCCGTCGAACAAGGCCATGTACGACACGGAGGACATGACACAGCTCATCTCCGACGCCATCACGGCCGTAGGAAACACCGTGGACTTCTCGCAATTCGACAACGACGGCGACGGAATACTCGACGGACTGTCAATCATCCACCAGGGAACGGGACAGGAAGTGACCGGCAGCCCGGGCGACATCTGGTCGCACAGCGCCGAGCTTCTGGCCGACGTCTACGCCGGGGGAAAGCGTGTACGGACGTACACAATACAGCCAGAACTCTTAGGATACCCTACCGCCACGCAGATGGCTACGGTCGGAGTGTTCTGCCACGAGTTCGGACACAACCTCGGTGCGCCCGACTTTTACGACACCGACTATGAAGGCAGCGGCGGCAACTTCAACGGAACGGGCGTGTGGGACCTGATGGCCGAAGGTATATGGAACGAATACCTCGTGCCCGGCGACTCCCCGTCGCACATCAACATGTGGCAGAAGATGCAGTTCGGGTGGGTAAAACCCGAGTACCTCACCGAAAGCCGCACCGTCAATGACATCCCGGCGGCATCCGACGAGCCAGTGGGATACATCGCCGAGACGACACGCGAAGGCGACTACTTCGTAATAGAACACCGCGTGCAGCAAAAGTTCGACCGACTGCTGCCAGGCTCCGGGCTGGTGGTTTACCACGTAGACGAGAACAGGCTGAGGCAGACGCTCAACATGAACACCATCAACGCAGACTACGCACAGGCCGTCTACACCGTATGCGCATCGGCAACGGGCGACCCGGGCACGTCGCCGGCATCATACGGAGACATCAACAGCGCAGGCGCACTGTTCCCCGGAACGGGCGGAGCGGCGGAATTCTCAGACACGACAACGCCGTCAACCCACTCGAACGACGGCAAATACGCCTACTTCTCATTGCGCGACATAAAGGCCGACGGCGCCGTTGCGTCGTTCAGTTTCGTCAAGGAAGAGGCTCCGCAGACCGTGCGCAACTTCACGGCGGCGGCGCGCCGGGGCGTGGTTACGCTTACATGGGACGCCCCGGAGAAAGGAACGGTGGAAGCTTACCGCGTGTTCCGCGACAACGTGCTGATTGAAGAGACCACCGGCCTGCAATACGTTGACAACAACCTTACCGCGACCGTGGCCACTTACAAGGTGGACGTGCTGTATGCCGACGGGCTTTACTCGCCGTTCGCGACAAGCACCGTGCGCGTGCCGGCCAACAAGATAGAGTCCGTAACGCCGCAGGTCGAAGGACAGGAGGTGACGCTTACGTGGGAACTTGACGACATGCTGACACGCATGAACCCCGACATCGGCACGGCAATGGACAACGTACTGATTACCTCGGTGTCGGGAGGCACGATGGAGTTCGCCCAGCTTTTCACCGCGGCCGAGCTGAAGACATACGCCGGGTATGTGATTGAGGAGCTGTCGTTCTGCCCGTTCTCCAGCCAGCGCGAAGTGAGCTACAAGCTCCGCGTGTACCGCGCCGAACCCGGAGGCACGCCCGAAGTGGCAAGCGAGCGCAACGTAACCGAATACGGTTCGGGAGCATGGCGCACGCTGAAACTGCCCACACCGGTCGAGATAGAGCCGGGCTACGACTACTACATAGGCTTCGCCGCCGAGAGCAGCATCGGCTATGTGGCCGTTGTATGCGACGGGACTACGCTTGACGAGGGCAAAGGCAACCTGGCATGCGTGGACGGAGAGTGGAGCGGCAGCATGCTTGAAGGCAACATCTTCCTGTATGCAACGCTGCAGCCGCACACGCCGGGCGCGGCCGACTTCGTAAAGGGAGAGCAGCCAGAGTTCAACCCGGACTTCGACCCTGTGGCCGACACGGCCTACCCGCTCGGCTTCAACGTCTACCGCGACAACGAGCTGGTCGGCTTCACCTCGACAGGCATCTTCATTGACGAGGCCGCCGGCACTGGCAGGCACGTCTACAGCATATCCTGCCTGTATGAAGGCGACAACGAGTCGCGTCCGGCGGAAACCACGGTGAACGTGACAAGCACCGGCATTGACGGCGTTGCCGACGGCGGAGAAGCAGGAACGGTGAGCGCCGACGGACGTACAATACGCGCACGCTCGGCCTGCGGAGGCACGCTTTCAGTGTTCACGCCGGGCGGAACGGCCATAGCCACCGGCGTAGAGATAGCCGCAGGCGGCGAGGCGGCAGTGAACCCGGGCGCGCCCGGACTGTACATTGCGGTGCTGAAGTCGCAAAACAAAGTGTCAACCTATAAAATAACGATAAAGTAAAGAGCAATGAACAACATCATAAAGACATCACTCGCGATAATACTTTGCGCCGCAGCGACAGCCGCGCAAGCGCAACACGACGGCTCATGGGGCAACCGCAGCGCAGCGCGCAAGGCCGCCACGGCCGCAGCCACAAGCGTCATGACGCAGCGAATGCAGGCCGCGCCGGGCACGGCAAGGCACATCCAGGCACGCGAGGGCAGGCCGGCAAGGCAGGCGACGAGGGCCGATGAAACCACAACCGTACTCTACGAGGACTTCAGCAAGATGACACTGGGCACGGAGGACGCGCCCGAGATGTCGCTCGGCATCGTAGGGAGCGACGGCTACATATACTACGACTACGTGCAGACATACGGCTGGGCCGGCCTTAACGTCTACTCGGCAGGAGGCTGCTGCTACCTTGCCGACGGCACGGAGGCCTTCATCAACACGCCCGTGCTCGACCTTTCGGGCAGCGGCGGCGAGTTCACCATAAGGGTGTCGTTCAAAGCCGTGGAGGACACCAAGTTCTACATCACCGCCATTGGCTCAGGCGGCAACCTGATTGACGGCGGATACGTCAACGCCACCACCGAATGGATGTACGCCGACGTGCCGGTAGCCGGCGGACTGGCGCAGACCGTAATACAGTTCTTCGGCGACGCGCCGGTGTACATCGACGACGTTATCGTGACGCAGGAGGCCGGGACACAGGAGCCTGCATCCATCGAAGCGCCAAGCTCGCTGTCGGCCACCGACATAACCGACACGGGCTTCACAGCCAGCTGGAACGCCGTTACCGACGCCACGGGCTACCTGCTCGACGTGTTCTACTACGGCACGGACAACGAGCGGACTTACGCCATAACCGACCGCGAAGTGGCCGGAACCACCTGCACCGTTGACGGGCTGGAGGCCGGACACACATATTTCTTCACCGTGCAGGCTACCGACGGCACGCTGACATCCGCAGAGTCGCAGCAGGTAATAGTGCGCAACCCATCGGAAAGCATCGGCAACCCCACGGCCACCGAGGCCACCGAAGTGACCGACAACGGCTTCCGCGCCAACTGGACGGCGGCCGAGAACGCCGCATGGTACACCCTATACACCTACTCTTACCACACGGTAGCGGAGACGGGCGCATTCGAAGTGGAGCACGAGACGTTCGACAAGTTCACCGAAGGCACGGTAGCCAACCCCCTGTACAACGGCACTGACGTGATACTCAACGACTACACCGAGCACCCCAACTGGGAAGGCGTGACCACGATGAGCGCCAACGGCATGCTCGGCCTGCGCAACTACTACTCCATAATGGGATATTACTCCGGCCTGTACACCCCCATCTACTCGGTAAGCTCGGCCTCCACGCCGGGACAGGTGACGGTGAGGCTCACCGCAATGCGCGACGCGGCATGCTCGGCATCAACGCAAATAGGCCTGGCCTGCATCAACGCCGACGACATGGACGCCGCCCCGGAATGGCAGCTGAAGACGTTTGCAAGCGACACGGAGACCTTCGAGTTCACCATGGACGCTTACAAGAACTACTACATAGCCATAGCCTTCGCCGACCCCGAGAACCAGGACTACGGCACTACGGGCACCGTGTGGATTGACGACATCACGATAAGCCAGCAGCTCAACGCCGGCGACGTATTCAGCCGGATGCACTCGGCCGACGTAGTCTTCGGCGGCACATCGTTCTACGTTGAGACACCCAACCGCGGCGACGACACGTATTCATACTTCGTGCAGGCCACCACTAACGGCGCCAGCGGCACCATAGACTCCGACTTCTCGAACGAAGTCTACGTCGAGTACACGCCCAGCGGCATATCGCAGGCCGAAGCAACGGGCGCAGCTATGGTGCGCGGAACTGAAGGCGGAGTGGAAGTAACGCTCGGCTCCGACGCGCGCATAACCGTCTACAGCCCGTCGGGCGCGGTGGCTGCGGCTACAGGAGGCAAGACCGGCACCAACCGGATAGCCCTGCCCAAGGGCCTGTACATAGTCAAGGCCGGCACCGAAACCGCAAAGGTCATCGTCCGGTGACACAAACCACATGACTACACATAAAACAAGAGGTGGCGTTCCGACGTGCGGAACGCCACCTCTTACATTCCAAAAGGCCGTCGATTACAAGCCAAAAGGCCGTGTTTTGCAACGCAAAACACGGCCTTTTGCAACACATTGAGCCTCAACGTGTTACACGGGCAACGAAAGACGCCGTTCAATGCGCCGCCGACTTCGAGAACAGGTTGATTACAACCACGCCCACGATGATTAGCGCAATGCCGATGACGGCAGGCGCGTCGAGGTGCTGCCTGAACACGAAGCGGCCTATGAGCGACACGAGCACTATGCCCACAGCCGACCAGACGGCGTAAGCTATGCCCACGGGCATTGTCTTCAACACGTGGCTAAGGCAGTAGAACGAGCCTGCATAGCCCAGCACGGTGAGCACCGACGGCCACAGCCTCGTAAACTGCTCGCTCTGCTTCAGGCACGATGTGGCGAACGTCTCCAAGACGATGGCGGCCAATAAAACGAGGTAGCTTTTCATATTTTTTTATTTTGGGAGTAAAAGAAGTTTTTGTTCGGGAGTAAAAGAAGTTTTGTTCAAGAGTTAAAGAAGTTAAAGGAAGTTATCACTCGCTGCGCTCGTTAGAAGTTAAAGCCATTACCTTTGCCAGTTGACAAGATACGAGTGACAAGATACGAGGCATTTGTCTTTACTCCAAAGCTAATGGCTTTAACTTCTAACGAGCGCAGCGAGTGATAACTTCCTTTAACTTCTTTAACTCCATAAGACATAACTCACACAAACATCAGCGTGGTAAGCCTGTCCTTGCGGAACACGTCCTGCGCAACGGCCTGCATCCCCTCGGCTGTCACCTCGTCGACACGCGCCATGAGCCGCGCCACGTCCTTCTCGATGCCGTGGTGCAAGTAGCTGCGGCCGAAGTCGAGGGCGAAGCTCTCGCGGTTGTCGCAGGCCACGCCTATCTGCCCCTTTATCTGCCGCTTTGCGGCGGCGAGGGCGGCGGCTGAAAGCGGCTTCGAGGCCAGCTTGTCAAGCTCGCGCATCACGAGGCGGCGGCATTTCGACACGTCGTGAGGGTCGCACCCGAAGTAAGCGCACCACATCCCCGTGTCCGAATAGCTCACCATCGAGCTTTCAACGGTGTACACCAGTCCGTGCTTCTCCCTCAGGGCAATGTTCAGCCGGGCGTTCATGCCCGGGCCGCCGAGAATGTTGTTCATAAGGTAAAGCGTGAAGCGGCGCGCGTCGTGCACGTCGTAGGCGCGGCAGCCCAGCATCACATGCGCCTGGTGCGTGCCCCTCTCTACGGTCTCCTCGCGCGGCATGTACTCCGGAACTACCGCATCGCGCGCCTTTCCGCGGCGCGGGGCGCACTGCGGAAAGCCGGCCGTGGCCTTCTCCAAGAGGCGCACAAGGCGGTCGAAGCCGATGTCTCCATAAGCGAAGAACACCGCGTTCTCCGGACGGTAATGCCTGCCGGTGAAGCGCGCCACGTCGTCATGTGTGAAGCCGCGCAGGCGTTCCTGCGTGCCGAGGATGTTGTGTCCGAGGGGATGCCCGCCGAACACCATGTTCTCGAAGCGGTCGTAAATCAGCTCCGCCGGCGAGTCGTTGTAGCACTCTATCTCGTCGCACACCACCTCTATTTCCTTCTCCAGCTCGGCCTGCGGATAGGTGCTGTGCAGCACGATGTCGGTAAGCAGGTCGACGGCGCGCGGCAGGTGCTCGCGCAGGATAGCCGCATGGAACACCGTGTCCTCCTTGTTCGTGAAGGCGTTGAGGTCGCCGCCCACGCTCTCCAGGCAGTTAAGCACCTGCATGGAGCGCCGCCGGGCAGTGCCCTTGAACGTCATGTGCTCGCAGAAGTGGGCAAGGCCCTCCTCGCCCGGCAGCTCGTCGCGCGTGCCTGCGCCGACGGCGTAGCCGCAATACACCACGGGCGACGCCGACGCCAGATGGATGACGCGCAACCCGTTGCCTAAAACATGAGTGTTGTATTTCATAACCAAGGGTGCAAAATTACAGGTTTTTCACGAGTTTAACACGCTACGGATTACATAAAAAGCATTTTTTCACTATCTTTGCGGCGAATATCCAACATATCGCAATACAACGACAATGCGCAAGGTAATAGGAATAGGCGAAACCGTGCTCGACATCATATTCAAGGGCGGGCAGCCCGTGAGCGCCGTGCCGGGCGGCTCCGTGTACAACGGCATAATATCGCTGGGGCGCGCCGGGGTGCCGGCGGCGTTCATAAGCGAGGTGGGCGACGACCGCATCGGCGAAAAGACGGTGAGCTTCCTGAAGGAGAACGGCGTCGACGCGACGTTCGTCAGCCGTAACAAGGGCACAAAGTCGCCCGTCTCGCTGGCGTTCCTCAACGGGCAGAACGACGCCGAATACATATTCTACAAGGACCATCCGCACGACCGCCTGGACTACATCACGCCTGAAATCAACCGCGACGACATCGTGATGCTCGGCTCTTACTACGCCGTAAACCCGGTCATACGACCGCAGGTGGCCGCAATACTCAACGCCGCACGCGACCGCGGAGCCATCATCTACTATGACGTCAACTTCCGCGCGGCGCACGCCGACGAGGTGATGAAGCTGACACCGAACATCCTGGAGAACTTCGAATACGCCGACATAGTGCGCGGAAGCCGCGACGACTTCAACGTGATGTACCGCATGGACACGCCCGACAAGGTGTACAACTCTGAGATTTCGTTCTACTGCAAGAAGTTCGTCTACACCGACGGGGCGGCCGACGTGGAGCTGCGCGGCGACAACGGGCTGCGCAAGAGCTACGCCGTGGAGGCCACGGAGACGGTGAGCACCATCGGCGCCGGAGACAACTTCAACGCCGGAATAGTGTACGGCATGATGCGTTACGGCGTAACGCGCGACATGATGGACGGCGCGATACCCGAACAGACATGGGACAACATCATACGGTGTGCCCTCGCCTTCTCGGCCAACTGCTGCCGAAGCATAGGCAACTCCGTAGACAAGGCTTTCGGAGAGGCCATGAAGAAGGAGCTTGGCAACGCATTGAAAGGAAACAACTAAAACAAATACAGACATGATTGAGATTACAGACAAAATCTATTACGTTGGCGTCAACGACCGCAACAAGGAGCTTTTCGAAGGCTTGTGGCCGCTGCCCAACGGCGTTTCTTATAACTCTTACCTCATCGACGACGACAAGGTGTGCCTCGTCGACACCGTGGAGGTTGACTTCTTCATGCCTTACCTCAAGAACATACGCGAAGTATTGGGCGACAGGCAGATAGATTATCTCGTCATCAACCACATGGAACCCGACCACAGCGGCGCCATAGAGCTTATCAGGAAGTACTATCCCGGAGTGAAAATCGTGGCCAACAAAAAGACGTTCGGCATGATTGAGGGCTTCTACGGCATAACGACCGACGAGGTGGAGGTGAAGAACGGCTCTACGCTCGACCTCGGACACCACAAGCTCTCGTTCGTTCTCACCCCTATGGTGCACTGGCCCGAGACGATGGTTACGCTCGACACAACCACCAACACGCTGTTCTCCGGCGACGCGTTCGGCTGCTTCGGCGCGCTGAACGGCGGCATAATAGACTCTGAAATCAACTGCGACGGGTTCTGGCTGGAGATGGTACGCTACTATTCGAACATCGTCGGCAAGTACGGAACTCCCGTACAGAACGCCCTGAAGAAATTAGAGGGAGTGCAACTCGACTACATCTGCTCGACACACGGCCCCGTATGGCACGAATATGTTGACAAGGTGATAGGCATCTACGACCGTCTAAGCCGCTACGAGACCGAGGAAGGCATCGTGATATGCTACGGAACGATGTACGGCAACACCGAACGCATGGCCGAAGTGATAGCCCGCGCGGCGAGCCAGGCCGGCATCAAGAACATCGTTATGTACAACGTGTCGAAGACCCACCACTCTTACATCATACGTGACGTGTTCCGTTACCGCGGACTCATCGTCGGCGCGCCGACGTACAACGCCGGGCTGTACCACGAAATGGAAGTGCTTTTGAGCGAGCTGGCCGGCAAGGACATCAAGAACCGCCACTACTTAGGCTGGTTCGGCAGCTATGCGTGGGCAGGAAAGGCCGTGGAGCGCATCAAGGAATGGAACGAACACCACCTCAAGTTCGAGCCTGTGGGAGTGCCGGTGGAGATGAAACAGAGCCTCAAAGACGACACCTTCGCACAGTGCGAGGCGCTCGGACGCGCAATGGCCGAACGCCTGAAGCAGGACAGATAACGACTCGCGTGCGCTTCGGCGGACCGCCCCGAAGCCACGGAAACCTACCGATACGCCCCGTGGGGATGCACGCCTCACGGGGCTTTTTCATAAGAATAACCTTAAACCGCTTACTTACAGATGAAAAAAACACGCTTCGGGCTGCTGCCCCGGATTATCGTTGCCATAATACTCGGCGTGGCATTGGGCAACGTAATGACAGAACCCTGGATACGTCCGTTCATCACCTTCAACGCCATTTTCAGCCAGTTTCTCGGCTTCCTCGTGCCGATAATAATCGTGGGGCTTGTCACTCCGGCAATAGCCGGCATCGGCAAGTCGGCCGGAAAGATGCTCATTGCCACGGTGGCGATAGCCTACGTCGACACGGTGCTGTGCGGAATGCTGGCCTACGGCACTGGCAGCGCGCTCTTCCCAGCCATGACCGAGGGGCTGGCCGCCACCTCGTCGCAGGGCGCGCAGGCCGCCATAGAACCTTATTTCACCATCGCCATACCTCCGCTCTTAGACGTTATGAGCGCCCTCGTGCTGTCGTTCATGATGGGTCTTGGCATAGCCTACGGCGACGCCCCTGTGATGCGCAAGGGCGCCGACGAGCTTATGGCCATCACAGGCAAGGTTATCGAGAAGGCCATCATCCCCCTACTGCCGCCTTACATCTTCGGCATCTTCCTCAACATGACGGCCAGCGGCGAGGCTTATTCGATAATGGCGGTGTTCGCGAAAATCATCGTCGTCATCTTCATCCTGCACATCGTGATACTCCTTTACCAGTTCGCCGTGGCCGGACTGCTGTCAAAGCGCAATCCGCTGAAGCTGCTTTGGCGCATGATGCCGGCGTATTTCACGGCCTTGGGCACGTCGTCTTCGGCGGCCACCATCCCCGTTACGCTGAAACAGACCGAGCTTAACGGCGTGAGCAAGGACGTGGCCGGCTTCACCGTTCCGCTCTGCGCGACCATCCACATGTCAGGCTCAGTGATGAAAATCACGGCCTGCGCCCTCACCATCTGCATGCTCAAGGGCATGCCTCACGACCCGGTGCTGTTCACCGGCTTCATAATGCTGCTGTCGGTGATGATGGTTGCCGCGCCGGGAGTGCCCGGAGGGTCAATCATGGCGGCGCTGGCTCCGCTGGCGTCGGTGCTCGGCTTCGGCGAGCAAGACCAGGCCTTGATGATTGCCCTGTACATAGCGATGGACAGCTTCGGCACGGCCTGCAACGTGACGGGAGACGGAGCGGTGGCCATTGTGGTTGACAAGATGTTCGGTAAGAAGGCCGCAGGCCCGGCGGCATAAGGCTGCGCGCCGTTTCAAAGAAAGCAAAGAATAACGCGAAAGGCGTCCTTTCACACGATGAAAGGACGCCTTTCGCGTTGTTGCAGGCCGCTGCCGTCATGACTTACTGCCCGTCGCCGCCGAGCAGGCGGACAACGTCGTCGAGCGTACCGGCCGCCACAAGGCTGTCGTCAAGCCCCCGGCGCATCACTCCCTTGGCCTTGAGGTCGTCGAGCATCGCCAGAAGCGAGCGCCAGAAGCCGTCAACATTGTAGAGTATCACGCGCTTCTTGTGGTATCCTATCGACGCCGCCGCCGCCACGGTGAACACCTCGTCGAGCGTGCCCACGCCGCCGGGCAGTGCCACGGCCACGTCGGCCTGCATCGTCATGATGTCCTTGCGGTCGCTCAGGTTGTCGCAGGGTATCGTCACGTCCATGTTCGGACTGGCCTTGCCGCCGCGCTCGATGATTGACGGCACAACGCCGATGGTGCGCCCTCCGGACTCTCTTGTGGCCTTGGCGACGCACTCCATCAGTCCGAGGTTGCACCCTCCGAACACTAATGTGTGGCCGTTTGCGCCAATCCAGCGGCCCAGTTCTTCAGCCGCCTTGAAATACTTTTCGTCAATGTCGGCGTTCGCCGAACAGAATACTGCTATTTTCATGTTTGGGGTTATACGGTTTTACGGTTATTGGGTTATACGGTTTTACGGTTGTGAGGTTATGCGGTTGTTTGGGGGTTATGAGGTTTTACGGTTATTGGGTTATACGGTATGCAAAGGTAATTCTTTTGCGATGAAGCGCAAAGCCGTAACCGGTGTTTTTGCGAAAGGTGGCATTTTGCGGTGCAAAAGGGCGTCTTTTGGCCTGCGGTTTGCGGCCTTTTGCAGGCTAAAAGGACATCTACTGCAAACTCCTTGGCAGTCAGGCAGTTGGCATATCGGCCTTATCAGCCCTATTTGTCCTATTCAATTGAATGGGAGAAATAGGCCGGATTGGGCTGATAAGGCTGCCGCAGAATGTGAAATTTGGGGCTGTCTGCTGAAAATAAAATGCCTGATTTATCGGCAATTACTTTGCACTTATCCCTTTTTGCGCTATCTTTAGATAAGATAGGCTGCGCCTCGGAAGTGAAAATAAAAGCTCGATTTTCTCGCTTTTATTTTGCACTTCGCTCGGCTTGCGCTATCTTTGCACCCGTGAAAGCCAAACGGAGCTTGAACGTTTGGCGTGACTGCAGTTTTTATACATAATTATTTTAGATTGAAGACATTTGAAGAATTGGGCGTCAGCGAAGAGATTCGCCGCGCCATTGAGGAATTGGGCTTTGAGCAACCCATGCCTGTACAGGAGGAAGTAATCCCGTATCTTTTGGGAAACAGGAACGACGTAATTGCCCTTGCGCAGACCGGCACGGGCAAGACGGCGGCGTTCGGCATACCCATCTTGCAGCGCACCGACTCGCGCGTGCGCCAGACGCAGGCCATTGTGCTCAGCCCTACGAGGGAGTTGTGCCTTCAGATTGCTGACGATTTGAAGGACTTTTCAAAGTACATGGACGGCATACACATAGTGCCCGTTTACGGCGGTACGTCCATAGAGAACCAAATCCGCGCACTGAAGAAGGGCGCGCAAATAATCGTAGCCACTCCGGGACGACTCATCGACCTGATGCACCGCGGCGTGGCGAAGCTCGAAGCCGTGAAGAACGTCGTGCTCGACGAGGCCGACGAGATGCTTAACATGGGCTTCTCAGAGAGCATCGACGAAATACTGGCAGGCGTGCCGAAAGACCGCAACACGCTGCTCTTCTCGGCTACGATGAGCCGTGAAATAGAGAAAATAGCCCGTAACTACCTTACCGACCCGAAGGAAATCGTGGTGGGAAGCCGCAACGAGGGCGCGGAACACGTCAACCACATATACTACATGGTGAACGCCAAGGACAAGTACCTGGCACTCAAGCGCATAGTTGACTTCTATCCGAAAATATTTGCGATAATATTCTGCCGCACGAAGCGCGAGACGCAGGAGATTGCCGACAAGCTCATACACGACGGATACAACGCCGAGTCGCTGCACGGCGACCTCTCGCAGGCGCAGCGCGACCTCACCATGCAGAAGTTCCGCCAGCACCTCACGCAGCTGCTCGTGGCCACCGACGTGGCGGCGCGCGGCCTCGACGTTGACGACCTGACGCACGTCATCAACTACGGACTGCCCGACGACATCGAGAGCTACACCCACCGAAGCGGACGTACAGGCCGCGCGGGCAAGAAGGGAACGTCAATCTCAATCGTACACACACGCGAGAAGTCGAAAATCCGCGCCATAGAGAAGACCATAGGCAAGGACTTTGTACAGGCGGAGATACCTTCAGCCGAGGAGATATGCAAGAAGCAGCTCTACAAGGTGATGGACCAGATTGTCAAGACCGACGTCAACGACGAGGAGATAGCACCCTTCATGGACGACATCAACCGCTACTTCGAGTACATAGACAAGGAAGACGTCATAAAGAAAATCGTAAGCCTTGAGTTCGGCAAGTTCCTCGCATACTACGCCGACGCGCCAGAGATAGGCAAGCCCGAAAGCCGCAGCGAGCGCAAGAAGAAAGAACGCACCAGCGACGAGCGCAAGCGCACGCACAAGGCGGAGCCGGGCTACCGCCGGTTGTTCATCAACCTGGGCAAGGCCGACGGCTTCTACCCCGGCGAGCTGATGCAGTTCGTCAACCGCAACATGCGCGGCGGACGGCAGGAAATAGGCGCCATCGACCTCATGTCGAAGATGTCGTACTTTGAAGTGCCCGAGAAAGACGCCGTGAACGTAATGCGCGCATTGGACGGCACTACGTACAAGGGCCGCCAGGTGCGCTGCAACGACGCCGACCGCGACACGAAACCGCAGCGCGGAGGCCGCAAGAGCGACAAGCCGGGCAACTTCGAGAAGAAGACACGCCGTGACCGGCAGGAGGGCGGCGAGCGCACCGAACGCCGCCGCAAGAAGGCCGCCAACGACTTCCAGGAGAGCGGACGCAAGGACGACTGGCGCCAGTTCTTCAACAAAGGCGGCAACGACGTGAAACTCGTCGGCGACGAGCCTGACTTCAGCGAGGAAGGATGGGCAAGAAGGAAGCCGAGAAAGTAATTTTTTTAAGGAGTAAAGGAGTAAGGAGAGAAGGAGTAAGTAAACTTCTTTAGTAGTATAAGAAGTAAGGAGAGAAGGAGTAAGGAGATTACCCTTCTCTCCTTATTTATTTTCTCATTAACGCCATGATGCACGCTCTTTACCCCTTCTCTCCTTACTCCTTTACTCCTTTCTTCTTGCATTTTTCTCCTTACTCCTTCTCTCATCCTCTCCTTACTCCTAAAAAAATGCAACCCAGTTGCACGCTCTTTGCCTTATTTTTGCACCTAAAATAAGAAAAACGACATTACCATGCTTTACAAAACGTTATTTATGGCGGCATGCGGCACGCTGCTGCTGTCGGCCTGCGGACACGGCGGAGGCCACACCGAGGCCGACGACGGGCACGGCCACGAGACCGAGACACGCGCCAAGGAGGAGGCAGGACATGCCGACGAGATAGTAATAGACGCCAAACAGGCCAAGGCCTCGGGCATAGTCGTCGAGACGGTTGTGCCGGGCGAGTTCTGCGGAGTAATACCCTGCGGCGGCAAGATACTGGCGGCGCAGGGCGACGAGGCCACCGTCGTTGCCACCGTGGCAGGCATAGTGAAGCCCGTGCGCGGCATGGCCGAAGGCTCGCCGGTGGGCAAGGGCGCGGCGGTGTTCACCATTTCGTCGGACAAATTGCAGGACGACCCGGCGCGGCAGGCCGCCATCGCCTACCAAAGAGCCAAGAACGAATACGAGCGCGCGGCAAAACTTGTCAAGGACAAGATTGTAACCCAAAAGGACTTCAACGCCATACGCGCCGACTATGAGGCCGCAAAGGCAGCCTACGAGGCGTTCGCTCAGGGCGGCGGAAGCCAGCCGGGAGTGGCCGTGAAGTCGCCAATCGGCGGCTATGTGAAGGCGTGTCTCGTGAAGGAAGGCGACTACGTGAGCGTGGGGCAGCCGATGATGACCGTCACGCAGACGCGCAACCTCTACCTCAGAGCCAACGTGCCGGAGCGTTACTACACGCAGATGGGCACGCTGCACTCGGCCAAGTTCAAGACGGCCTACGGCGACCGCGTGTACAGTCTCGCGCAGATGAACGGCCGCCTCGTTGCCACCGGCAAGCAGACCGGCGACGGTTCGCCATACATACCGGTGACCTTCGAGTTCGCCAACCGTGCCGACGTGCCCACCGGAACGTTCGTTGAGACATACCTATTAACCGCTCCGCGACAGGGTGTTGTGACAGTTCCCGTGTCGGCTTTGACCGACGAGCAGGGACTCAACTTCGTCTACATACAGACCGACCCGACGTGTTACGAGCGCCGCGAAGTGACCGTAGGCCAGACCGACGGCGAGCGTGTGGAGATAAAAAGCGGCCTGAAAGCCGGCGAGAAAGTGGTTGCCAAGGGCGCGGTACAGGTGAGACTGGCCGGTGCCAGCAACACCATTCCGGGACATACGCATAATCACTGAAGCCCCCTCCCACCTCCCCGAGGGGAGGAGCTTGGTTACCTTTATTGAATTAGCGCATAAACAATCAACAACCCAATTCCAGCAGCCCCGATGACATATCCCTTCTCCTCCCCTCGGGGAGGCCGGGTGGGGGCTTTATTCATCATGCTCAACAAGATAATCCATTTCTCCCTGCACAACCGCCTGCTCGTTCTCGTGGCGGCGGTGCTGCTCACCGTGGCCGGAATAGTGGCTACGGGACAGACTGAAGTTGACGTGTTCCCCGACTTGAACGCCCCTACGGTGGTCGTAATGACCGAGGCCGGAGGCATGGCCGCCGAGGAGGTGGAGCAGCTTGTGACGTTCCCCATCGAGACGGCGGTCAACGGTGCCACCCACGTCCGCCGCGTCCGCTCGTCCTCCGCGACGGGTTTCTCCGTCGTGTGGGTGGAGTTCGACTGGGACACCGACATCTACTTAGCGCGCCAGATAGTGTCCGAGAAGCTCGCGGCGGTAACCGAGACGCTGCCGGAGAACGTCGGCAAGCCCACGTTAGGGCCGCAGTCGTCAATCCTCGGTGAAGTCCTTATCGTGGGACTGACCGCCGACAGCACGTCGATGATGGAGCTTCGCACCATTGCCGACTGGACTATACGCCCCCGGCTGATGTCAACGGGCGGCGTGTCGCAGGTGGCCGTGCTCGGCGGTGACATCAAGGAATACCAGATTTTGCTGCATCCGGGGCGCATGGCGCACTACGGCGTCACGCTGAACGAGGTGCTTGCGGCCACCAATCAGATGAACCGCAACACCAACGGAGGCGTGATTTACGAGTACGGCAACGAGTACATAGTGCGCGGAGTGGTGTCAACCGACGACGTAAGGCAGATGGCCGACGTGGTGGTGAAGACAGTCAACGGCGACGCTGTTACCCTTGGAAACGTCGCCGACGTGCAAGTGGGGGCGCAACTGCCGCGCTTAGGTCTCGCGTCGGAGAAGGGAAAGCCCGCCGTCCTGCTGACAGTCACCAAGCAGCCCGGCACCGGAACCATCGAGCTTACCGAACGTTTGGAGGAGGCTTTGAAAGACTTGGAGAAGAATTTGCCTGCCGACGTACATGTAAGCACTGACGCTTTCCGCCAGTCAAGGTTCATAGAAAGCTCGATAACCAACGTGGAACACTCGCTGTATGAGGGCGCGCTGTTCGTCGTAATAGTACTGTTCCTCTTCCTTGCGAACGTCCGCACCACGATAATATCACTCATCACGCTGCCCGTTTCGCTGCTCATGTCGCTCTTGGTGCTGCACTATTTCGGCATGAGCGTCAACACGATGAGCCTCGGTGGACTGGCAATCGCCATCGGTTCGCTCGTCGACGACGCCATAGTCGATGTGGAGAACGTGTGGAAACACTTGCGCGAGAACCGCCTGTTGCCCAAGGGCGAACGGCTGCCTGTGCTCGACGTGGTGTTCAATGCGTCGCGAGAGGTGCGCATGCCGATACTCAACTCCACCGCGATAATCATCGTCAGCTTCATTCCCTTGTTCTATCTCAGCGGCATGGAGGGCCGTATGCTCATACCGCTTGGCGTGGCCTTCATCGTCGCCTTGGCGGCTTCGACGGTGGTTGCGCTCACCCTTACGCCGGTGCTTTGCAGCTACCTGCTGGGCGGAGGAAAAGACGGCGGCGTGCCGAAGGAGGCTTTTGTGGCGCGATGGATGAAGAAACACTACGAACGTTGGCTCTCATGGGCGTTGGAACACAAGCGTCCGGTGGTGGCGTCTACGGCCGTCCTGTTCGTCGTCGCCGTGGTTTTGTTCTTCACCTTGGGGCACAGCTTCCTGCCGAAGTTCAACGAAGGCTCGTTCACAATCAACATAAGCTCGATGCCGGGAATATCTCTTGAAGAGTCGGACAAAATCGGACGGCGAGCCGAAGAAATCCTCTTGTCAATCCCCGAAATACAGACCGTGGCGCGGAAGACCGGCCGAGCCGAGCTTGACGAGCACGCATTGGGCGTAAACGTGTCGGAAATCGAGGCTCCGTTCGAGCTGAAAGACCGCTCGCACGAAGAGCTTTTAGACGACATCCGCCACCGTCTCGCGGCCATAAAGGGTGCCAACATCGAGATAGGACAGCCCATAAGCCACCGCATAGACGCTATGCTCAGCGGCACGCAGGCCGGCATCGCCATCAAGCTTTTCGGCGACGACCTCAACCGAATGTACACCATCGCCAACCAGATAAAGGCCGCCGTGAGCGACGTTGAAGGCCTTGCCGACCTCAACGTGGAGCAACAGGTGGAGCGTCCGGAGCTTGAAATAAAGCCGAAACGCGAGATGCTGAAGATGTACGGCATACCAATGGCCGACTTCAACACGTTCGTCCGCGTCAACATGGCAGGCGAAACGGTGTCACAGGTGTACGAGAAGGGCGGCAGCTTCAACCTCGTTGTGCGCGCCGCAGAGCACGACCGCTGCGACATGGAGCGCATACGCGACCTCATGCTCGACACTCCCGACGGCCGGAAAGTGCCCTTGGCGAGCGTGGCGGAGGTCACTTCGGCCATGGGACCTAACACTATCAACCGCGAGAACGTGAAGCGCAAGCTCGTGATTTCTGCCAACGCGAGCGGCAGGGACATGCGTAGCGTGGTGAACGACATACAGAAACGCGTGGAGACGGAGGTCAAGCTGCCCGAGGGTTACCACGTGGAATACGGCGGCCAGTTCGAGAGCGAACAGGCGGCCAGCCGCACCCTGATGCTCGCCTCGGCGTTGAGCATCGTGGTGATATTCCTCCTTCTGTACATGCAATTCAAGAACACGCTTGAAAGCGCGGTGATACTCATCAACCTTCCGCTGGCCTTAATCGGCGGCGTAATGACCCTCGTGTTCACCACCGGGGAAGTAAGCATACCGGCGATTATCGGCTTCATATCGCTGTTCGGCATCGCCACGCGCAACGGTATGCTGCTCGTGAGCCATTACAACACGTTGCGGCAGGAGGGCGTGGGCACTCTGCGGCAGTGCGTCATGCGCGGTTCGCTCGACCGGCTTAACCCCATCCTCATGACGGCTCTGTGCTCCGCGCTGGCCCTTATACCGCTCGCCATGCGCGGAGGGCTGCCCGGCAACGAGATACAAAGCCCCATGGCGAAGGTCATTCTTGGCGGTCTGCTCACCTCGACGTTCCTCAACGGCTTCATAATACCGATTGTCTATGAATGGATGGAGGGGAGAAGGAAGAAAGAAGGAGTAAGGAGAGAAGGAGTAAAGGAGTAAGGAGATATGCTCTATTAGTGTTACACGGCCAAGGTCTATCGACCTTATCAGCCCTATTTGTCCTATTATTTTTTCAATAACATGAAACCGACAATACTATCAATCGCGGCATTTGCCATCGCGGCAAGCCTCAACGCGCAGACCATGAACGACGTGCTCGGCAGCGTGGAGCGCAACAACGTAGAGCTGAAAGCCATGCTGAAGGGCAACGAGGCGGCACGCCTTGAGCAGAAACAGCAGAACAACTTGGAGGGGCTTTCGGTGGAATACAGTCCGTTTTTCAACTCCGCTGTGAGCGGAGTGGCAAGCTCTGAGTTAGTGGTTACGCAGGGGTTCGACTTCCCCACGCTGTACGGAGCGCGGCGTAAGGCCGGCAGGATGCAGGGCGAAGCCATGGAACTGCAATACCGCACGGCACGGCGCGACGTGCTTCTCGGCGCTAAAAACCTGTGCCTTGACCTCATCCATGCCAACAAGCGGCAGGCTCTGCTGCGCGAACGGCGGCGGGCGGCCGACGAGCTGCTGGCTACGTTCACCGAGAAATACAACGGCGGAGAGACCACGATAATCGAGCTTAACAAGATAAAGATGGAACGCATGAACCTCGAAACGGAACTTGCGGCGGCCGACGCGGCGCGAGCCACAACGCTGCAACAGCTCCGCGCCATGAACGGCGGCGAGGCGATAGAGTGTACCGACACGCTCTACCCCACCCTTCCGGCCGACGGCGGCGAGGCGATGTATGCCCGGGCGGTGAGCGCCGACCTGTCGGTAATGGCGGCGCAGGCCGCCACAAAGGCCGCCGGACAGGACGTAAAGGTGAACCAGCAGGGCTGGATTCCGAAGATAGAGATAGGCTACCGCCGCAACACCGACGGCAACGACGCCAGCAACGGTTTCCTGATAGGCGGCTCGATTCCGCTCTTCTCCAACAAGAACAAGGTGAAAGCGGCCAAGGCGCGGCAGGCCGAAGCCCAGATGAAGCAGGACGACGCGCGCCTGAAAGCCGAGGCGGCGGCACGCACGGCGGTGGAGAACATGAGGCGCACGGCGGCCTCCATGGCGGCGTATGACGTGCCCCTGATGCGCGAAACGCTGCGGCTGCTGCGCACGGCGGTGGAAAGCGGCGAGATGGCCGTGACCGACTACTACGTGGAGGCCGACAACATATACCGCAACATGCAGGCGTACATCGACCTTGAACGGCAGTATCAGGGCACGGTGGCGGAGCTGACGAAGAATGAGCTGTAAAGAAAGAACTTAACACCCACCCCAACCCTCCCGAAGGGAGGGAGCTTGATATGCTGTTGCTGTTTGCTGTATATTAGTCCTATCAGCCTTATTTGTCCTATTCATCAACCCTATCCGCCCTATTCATCCTGTCAACCTGCCAACCATCTGGCTACCAGCCACTTACCAACAGGCCACCTTTTGTCCTCCAAAAGGTGGCCTTTTAGCGTGCAATTCACGGCCTTTCGCCCTGCAAAATGCCGCCAATCAGAATACAAGCATTATCCGGCTTATCCGCCCCATCCGGCCTATTGCATCCCAATAACCCCGATAAGCCTCACAAGAGATTACTTGTTTTCAGTTTTTTTTCTTACCTTTGCATTCGACAGACAACAATACCTGACAATGACAGACAACGACTTCGACATACGCAACAACACGCTGTCGTCAGCCGAAAAGGACTTCGAGAACGCACTAAGGCCGCTGCGCTTCGGCGACTTCAGCGGCCAGCAGAAGGTGGTTGAGAACCTTGAAGTGTTCGTGGAGGCGGCCAAATACCGCGGCGAACCGCTCGACCACACCCTGCTGCACGGCCCTCCCGGACTCGGCAAGACGACGCTTAGCAACATCATAGCCAACGAACTGGGCGTAGGCTTCAAGCTCACCAGCGGCCCGGTTTTAGACAAGCCCGGCGACCTTGCAGGCATACTGACATCGCTCGAACCGCGCGACGTGCTCTTCATCGACGAAATACACCGCCTCTCGCCCGTCGTGGAGGAGTATCTCTACTCGGCGATGGAGGACTACCGCATCGACATAATGATTGACAAAGGGCCGTCGGCACGCTCGATACAAATCGACCTCAACCCCTTCACTCTTGTCGGCGCGACCACCCGCAGCGGCCTGCTTACCGCACCGCTGCGCGCCCGCTTCGGCATAAACCTGCACCTGGAATACTACGAGCCTGAAACGCTCACCAAGATACTGAAACGCTCCGCCGGCATACTGAACGTGCCGATTGACGACGATGCGGCCATAGAGATAGCGCGGCGGAGCCGCGGCACGCCCCGTATTGCCAACGCCCTGCTGCGCCGCGTGCGCGACTTCGCACAGGTGAAGGGCACCGGCCGCATCGACACAAGCATCGCCCGGATAGCCCTCACGGCGCTGAACATCGACCAGTACGGCCTTGACGAAATCGACAACAAAATCCTGCTGACCATCATCGACAAGTTCCGCGGCGGCCCCGTGGGCGTAAGCACCATAGCGACGGCCATCGGCGAGGACGCCGGAACAGTGGAGGAAGTGTACGAGCCGTACCTCATCATGGAGGGCTTCATCAAGCGCACACCGCGCGGACGCATGGCTACGGAGCTTGCCTACAGCCACTTCGGCCGCAACATACTCGGCTCGAACACCGCAGAACCTGACCTTTTCGGGTAATGAAAAATCAACAATTAACTATTAACAATTCAGGATTGGCAGAATTGACAGTCTGCCGGCACAGTCCTCCCTGTTCTCCCAATTCTCCCCGCCATCCAGCAACAACCACCAATCTAACGACATGACGACAGCTGTTTTCCCAGGAAGTTTCGACCCGTTCACCACAGGCCACGACGCCATTGTGCGGCGCGCGCTGGCCGTGTTCGACCGTATTGTCATCGGAGTGGGCGTGAACATCGGCAAGAAATACATGTACAGCGCGGACAAGCGCGTTGAGGACATAGCGCGGCTGTATGCCGGCGAGCCGCGGATTGAGGTCAAGGCGTACAGCGACTTGGCCGTGGACTTCGCCCACAGGGAGGGCGCACGCTTCATCATCAAGGGCGTGCGCAGCGTCAAGGACTTCGAGTATGAGCGCGAACAGGCCGACATCAACCTCAAGATAGGCGGCGTTGACACCCTCATTCTGTTCTCCGAACCGCAGTACAGCAGCATCTCGTCGAGCATGGTGCGCGAGCTGATGCACTTCGGAAGGGACGTTTCCGAGTTCCTGCCGGGGACGAGGGACAAGTTGACAAGAGACAAGGGACAAGTCGACGAGTAACGAGGGACAAGCAGAGAAACCAGCAGCAACAGCCATGATACAGCCCAGACACATTGTCATTGCAGCCATTACGGCCTGCGCCCTGCTGCCGGCCGGCTCATGCCACGGGGCTGCCTTCGCCGGGAAATACACGCGGATGATAACCCAAGTGCAGGGAATGGAGGCGAGGAAAATACTCGGCATGGCCGACTCATGCGCCAGGCTGGGGCTTGCCGACAGCGCCCTCGTGCTGTACATGGCGGCGGCTGAACGCGCAGCCGACAACCCCGGAGGGAACGGAATGGAGCAAGGCGCATACGCAAGGCTAAAGGCCGGCGACATATACTTCGGCAAAGGCGACTACGCCAGTGCGCTGGAATCATACGTGGAAGGCATGAAGGTGAGCGAACGTAGCAGCCGCGGCGACTACGAGGCGCTGCTTTTCAAGAACATAGGCAGGGCGTACTGCATGTTCGGCGACTACGAGAAGGGCTACGAATACTACCGCAAGGGCTACGACGCGTGCATAAAACACAACAACGAAGACACCCGGCGCAGGCTGCTAATCAACCTCACGGGGCTGTGCCTGCACACGGGCAAGACTGCCGAAGCCGAAAAATGGCACAGCGAGGCGGTAAGGATGAAGAACGCATCCGACCCTGAAAACATGTTTATGATAAAGCTGAACCAGGGCATGATATGGGCGGCCAGGGGCGAACGGCGCAAGGCCGTTGACTGTTTCAAGAGGCTTGCCGAGGCCGAAGGGCGCGCGGCAGGGACTAAATACGTATGCTCGGCCTACCAGCAGGCATACATGACATACATGGACGCAGGCCAGGCGGACTCCGCACTGACATACATCGACAAGTGCTGGCGCACGGCCTGCGACGGCGGCATACGCCACATGTTCATAGAGACGCTGAAAGACTACTCATCAATATACGCCCAAAAAGGCGCGACGGCCCTGTCGCAGGAATACAAGGCGCTATACCTCGACCTGAGCGACTCCATCTTCAACACGCGCAAATTCGACATGGCGCGCAACGCCCAGACGCGGTACGAGATGCAGAAGGCCGACAGGGAGATAGCCGAACTCAACTACAAGCAGCGCAGCCGCGAACAGACCATAGCCTACCAGCGCGTCATGCTCGGCGCGGCGGCGGCCGCAGCGGCTGTCACGGCGTTCTTCCTGATAGTCACCCTGCGGCAGAAAAGGAAGCTGAAGCGCAGCTACACCGACCTGTACGCCCTCAACCGCAGCCTGATGGACAGCCGCGAGGAGCTGAAAGCCAACCGCACGGGCAACGGAGAGGACAACGCCCACAAGTACAAGTCGAGCAGCCTGAACGACGAAGGGCGGCGCGCCCTCGTGGCGGCAATCACCGCCGTGATGGAGAACGGCGAGGAATTCTGCTCGGCCGACTTCTCATTAGAAAGGCTGGCGCAGCTCGTAGGCTCTAACAGCAAATACGTTTCGCAGGTCATCAACGACACTTTCAACAAAAACTTCCGCGCCTACGTGAACGACTACCGCGTAAACCTGGCGCGCCACAGGCTTGCCGACAGCGAACACTACGGCAACTACACCACCAAGGCCATAGGCGAAAGCCTCGGCTTCAGCTCGCACGCATCGTTCATAAACGTGTTCCGCAACACCACGGGACTTACCCCGTCGCAATACCAGAAGATGTCACTGCAAGAAAGGCCGTCGGCCGACGGCGCAACAGCCTGACACACAACGCAGTGCAAAACGCCGTGTTTCCCCTTGCAAAACACGGCGTTTTACACGCTAAAAGGCGTCCTTTCGCAATGTGAAAGGACGCCTTTTGCGGTTCATCCGCAAATCTGTTGGATGGTTTTTATTCTATTTTCAGTAAATAATCGTTTTCAAGTGAGGCACTCGGTAATCGTCATTCCGCGCTCCGACGCGGAATCCAGAAAACATTAAAGGCGTGAAATGACATTGGCTGCATACACTGGATTCCGCGTCGGAGCGCGGAATGACGATTACCGAGTGCCTCATTTGACATTAATTTTGTACGATTTTATAATCCTTTTCTCATCCAACAAAACTGCGGATGAACCCCTTTTGCAATACACCCTGCCGCAGGCCGGCACGCCGCCTGCGACGGGACAAACCCCGAAAGGCTTGCCGCACCGGCGCAAAATGAGCCACAATCAGCTACAAATTCAAGAATTTTGAATAACCCGGTCTGCAAACTTTAAGCGCAACAGCTATATTTGCGCCAGATTTTCATTTATCCTTTAACAAAACTATTATACCGAAAGTCATGAAAAAACTTTTCATCTTAACCCTAATCCTGCTGTCAGGCATGGGCGCGGCGGCCTCAACGGCAACCGGCGGCCGGACGCAGCAGCCTGCCGACGGCAAACTGAAGCCGAGGCTGAAGGCCGTAGACACAAGCAAGTATGACAACCCGTCGCCGAGGCTCGCGCGGCTGAAGCGCGCAACGGCTGACGCCACGACGGCTCCGGCAAGGCTGCAAACGCCGCGCATGGAGGCGCAGGCGCAGAAGCGAAGCCTCGACAGGATAGAATGCACCGTAAGCTCGACGGGCGAGCCTTACAGCCTGCAAGAGTTCAAGTTCGACAGCCACGGCTGGCCCGTAAGCCGCGTGAACAGCCTTTACGACACGACTACGAAGGAATACCAGGCCGCCGAAAACTACGGCTTCGAATGGAACGAGGACGGCTTGTGCTCATCGCAATGGCAGACGAGCGACCTTTACCAAATCGGAATACGCTACGACTACAAGTACAACGACCGCAACCTCGGCATAGAACAGGTGTACTACGAGTACGACTTCACAGGCGACAACGGGTGGACAGCCTTGCAGAAGAACGAATACAAGTATGACGACCGCGGCAACATCATAGAGGAGACCGTCTACACGAAAGACGCCACGTCAGGCCAGTGGACGCCCTACTCCAAGGCCAAGGCCGCGTGGGACGACCGCGGACTGCAGACGCTCTACGAGCCTTACCTGTGGGACGGCGCGGCATGGCAGGGCGTTGACGAGAAACAGGAATACACATGGGCGGACAAGAACCACATGACCCAGTGCAAGAGCTACACCTGGCAGGACGGCCAATGGGTGTACTACGTCAACCTTGAAAACGACTTCGACGAAAACCTGAACCTGACACGGCGCGAAAAAAGGTTCTACAACCAGGAGCTTGGCAACTGGAACGGCTGCTGCACATGGAACGGCTCGTACTACGAGAACGAACGTTCGCTCTCGGAATACGACGGCAACGGCCGCATACTTTCCGCCAAATCGTACACCATGACCGACGCGGCGACAGGCGAATGGACGCTCGGCGCATGGGAGACTCACAGCTGGACGGCGCTCGACAACGGCTCATGGCAGGACGAATACATGGGCTACCTCGGCAACGAAACCGAATATACGGAAAGCTACGGAGGCACGGAAATACTCGACAACGCCGGAAGGCAGACGTACATCCTCGACAAGATGTACGACTACACGCAAGGAAAACTGCTCAACGACTACGAGCGTGTGACGACGTACAACGGCAACGGCGACATCCTGACGGAAAAAACATATTCGTTCAAGACCGACGAAGCCAACACGCGCCAGGGCGACCTGTGGGTTGAGAACGAGTATGACGAGCACTACAACATCACCGGAACCATAAACCGCAACGGCGGTTCTACCGGCATTCCGCTGGGAGCGCCGGCCTTGCAGGGCACAAGCGGCGAAGGAGGAGACACCTACGACGACGGCATAGACTGGCAGTACTCATCGAAGTTCGAGTACTTTTACGAGCAGGACACCGTCCGCGTGAAGAAACTGGGCTACAGGTGGCAGGACGGCCAGTGGACGATGAACCAGGGCGAGGCCACCACATACGACTTTGACACGCCCATCGAGGACATCATAGCGTGGCCGGGACTGAACACTTACCACACGATAGCGCAGACGAGCAGCCTCATCGTAGGCAGCACGGACGACTGGTATGTGTTCGACTACAAGTATTCCGACTTCACGTCAGGCATACAAGGCCCGGCGGCAGGCGGCGGCAACGGCGTGCGGATATGGCCTACGCTGGTTGACGACGGCTTCAACGTAGAGGCGCCCGACGGCACTGAAGTGTGCGTCTACTCGATGACGGGGGCGCGCGTGGCGCAGACCGTGCCGGGACGTGTCAGCATGTCGGGCATGCCGAGGGGCGTGTACATAGTGACGGCAGGCGGCACAAAGACAAAGATTGTAAAGAAGTGACACGCAGCCTTGCGGCCCGGCTGCAAACGGCCGGAAATTAACGGATATGCAAAACGCCGTGTTTCGCCTTGCAAAACACGGCGTTTTACACGCTAAAAGGCGTCCTTTCGCAATGTGAAAGGACGCCTTTTGCAATGCGTTATTCAGGCCAGCACGCAGCAGGCGGCGTACAGCCGCGCGCCACGGGGCCGCTGGCGAGCATAAGAAGTCACTTTGCGGAGTCCGCGCCGAGCATCGACAGGGCCTTGTCCTCGGCAGCTTCCATCACCTCCCTTTCGCCCGGCCCCTTGTCGTTGATGCCGCAGAGGTGCAGTATGCCGTGTATGATTACACGGTGAAGCTCCTCGCTGTAGTCCTTGCCTAACTGCTGGGCGTTGCTGCGCACGGTGTCGAGCGATATTACGAGGTCGCCGTTCAGGGTGTCGCCCTCGTCGTAGTCGAAGGTTATAATGTCCGTGTAGTAATCGTGCCCGAGGTACTCGCGGTTAACCTCGAGTATTTTCTCGTCGTTGACAAACATGTAGCCTATCTCGCCAACCTTCTTGCCATAAGACGCGGCCACGGCCTTAATCCATGCCGTAACCTTGCGTTTCCTGATGTCCGGCATCCTTATGCCGTCGGTGTTGTATGTTATCATTTTTCTGATTGGATGGTTGTCAATGGGAGGACCGGGAGGATTGGGAAGGCGGAGAAGCCCGGGACATCCCCTTTTTCCCGGCATACGCCAAGCCTAAGATTGCACGGTATTTTTCTTAATTCTTGACTCTTAATCCTTAATTTCCCTGCTCTTGATTCTTAATTTCACCAACCGCCGCCTTCACGATGTCGCTCGTTTCGTTGATAATCTGGAAGTATTCGCTCATGTCGAAGATGTCGCGCGCCACGAGGGCCTTGAGCTGCGTGGTGAGGTAAGGCAGCGTCTTCTGCAGCTCGGCGTCGTCCTTCGGCTTCACGTCCTGCTTCTCCCCTTCCTTGATTACCTCGTCGACGAGCGACTGCGGCACGTTGAAGCCGTCGCGGAAGGTCTCGAACGTCGGGAAGAGCGACTTCAGCTGGCTGCGGTGGTTGTCGATGTAGCGCAGGCTGGCGTTGATTACCAAGCCCTTGAGAACAAGCTGGCGGTGGAACTTGGTGTACTGGAGCGTGTCCAGCGGGACGAACACGTCGGGCATTATTCCTCCGCCGCCGTAAACCGGGCGGTGCTTTTTCAGCGTGTAGAACTTCAGCGAATCGGAGAAGTGTATGCTGTCGCGGTTGGTCAGTTCGCCGTGCTTCAGGCGCTTGTCGAAGTCGAGGGCGTAGTCCTCGATGTCGCCCTTGGTGTACGGTTTCTGTATGCAGCGGCCGGCAGGGGTGTAGTAATGAGCTATGGTAAGGCGTATCATAGAGCCGTCGGGCAGGTCGATGGGACGCTGAACGAGACCCTTGCCGAACGTGCGGCGGCCTATCACAGTACCCCTGTCGTGGTCTTGGATGGCTCCTGAGACGATTTCAGCCGCCGAGGCTGTAAACTCATTGACGAGCACGTAAACGCGCCCTGAGCGCAATTTTCCGTTGCCGCGCGCCTTGTAATCGGTGCGGGGGAACTGCCGCCCCTCGGTATATACTATGAGTTCGCCTTTGTTCAGGAACTCGTTTGCCACTTCGACGGCGGCCTGGAGGTAGCCTCCGCCGTTGTCCTGAAGGTCGAGCACAAGGTCTTTCATGCCCTGCTGCTCAAGTTGCTCAACGCCCTGCATGAACTCACCGTAGGTAGTCGCGCCGAAGTTTCCTATCCTTATGTAACCCACTCCGGGGCGGAGCATGTACACGGCATCTACGCTTTTCACAGGTATCTTGTCTCTCTTGACTGTGAACTTCAGCACTTCGGGCACGCCGCGGCGCACAATGCCGAGGTTAACCTTGGTTCCCCTGGGGCCTCTCAGGCGGCGCATTATTTCCTCGCGTGCCATCTTCACTCCGGCAATGGCTGTGTCGTTGACGGTCACGATGCGGTCGCCGGCCATGATGCCGACCTTCTCCGACGGGCCTTTGCTTACGGGCTGGATGACAAGCAGCGTGTCGTCAACCATGTTGAACTGCACCCCTATGCCGTCGAAGTTGCCCTGCAACGGCTCGTTGAGCGCCTTAACCTCCTTCGGGTCGGCGTAAGACGAGTGCGGGTCGAGCTTCTCCAGCATGCCGCGTATTGCGTCCTCAACGAGCTTCTGCTCGTCAACCGAGTCGACGTAGAGGTTGGTTATGGCCGCCTCGGCTATATTCAGCTTGCGCATGGGGCTGTCGCCGGAGAAGTTGATGCGCATCTGGGCGAGTAAAGGTGAAAAGGTGAAAAAGTGAAAAAGTAAAACTATTAGTGCCTTGTTCTTCATTGCTTGATGGTTGTTTTTTGGAGAAACGGGAGTTACGGGAAGACCGGGAGAACTGGGAGAAATGGGTGGACTGGGAGAAATAAGGCCGATGTGCGCCGTTTAATTGTTAATTTTTAATTGTTAATTTACAGTCTCCTCTTCCTCCGGCCGGTCTTCCTCAATCACCAGATTGTCTATGATGAAGTTCTGACGCTCGGGCGTATTCTTGCCCATGTAGTACTCGAGAAGCTTCTGCACCTGGTCGGTCTTGTGCAGAGTGACCTGCTCCAGGCGCATGTCGGGTCCTATGAAGTTGCGGAACTCGTCAGGACTTATCTCGCCGAGACCTTTGAAACGGGTGATTTCAGGGTCGGGGCCAAGGGCCGATATGGCGTCAAGCCGCTCCTCCTCGCTGTAACAGTAACGCGTGATGAAGTCGCCCTTAGTGCCTTTTGCGGCCTCAAGCGTGGCCTTATCCTTTATCTTCGAGCGGCGGTTGCGCACTCGGAAAAGCGGCGTTTGCAGCACGTAGACGTGGCCTTTCTTTATCAGGTCGGGGAAGAATTGCAGGAAGAAAGTGATTATCAGCAGGCGTATGTGCATGCCGTCGACGTCGGCATCGGTCGCCACAATCACCTTGTTGTAGCGCAAAGTGTCAAGACCGTCCTCGATGTCGAGCGCCGCCTGCAGCAGGTTAAACTCCTCGTTCTCGTACACCACCTTCTTTGTCAGGCCGTAAGAGTTGAGCGGCTTGCCCCTGAGAGAGAACACAGCCTGCGTGTTAACGTCGCGGCTCTTGGTGATTGAGCCGCTCGCCGAGTCGCCCTCGGTAATGAAGATGGAGCTTTCCTCCTTGCGGTCGTTCTTCACGTCGGAGAAGTGTATGCGGCAGTCGCGCAGCTTCCTGTTGTGCAGGTTGGCCTTCTTGGCGCGTTCGCGGGCCAGCTTCGTAACGCCGGCCATCTCCTTCCGTTCCTTCTCCGAAGCCTGTATCTTCTGCAGCATGACCTCCGCCACGTCGGCGTGTTTGTGCAGATAGTTGTCCACTTCGGTCTTGATGAAGTCGCCTACGTACTTGTTCACGCTCACGCCGTCGGGCGACATGGTGAGCGAACCGAGCTTGATTTTCGTCTGGCTCTCGAACATCGGCTCCTCCACATTCACCGCGATGGCGGCCACGAGGCCGTTGCGTATGTCGGTATATTCGAAGTTCTTGTTGAAGAACTCTTTTATTGTCTTGGCTATGTGCTCCTTGAACGCGCTCTGGTGGGTGCCGCCCTGCGTGGTGTGCTGGCCGTTGACGAAGGAGTGGTACTCCTCTCCGTACTGGTTGGTGTGGGTGAACGCAATCTCGATATCTTCCCCCTTGAGGTGTATTATGGGGTAGATGCCGTCGGTGGTCATCGTGTCGTTGAGCAGGTCTTCAAGTCCGTTGCGGCTCAGTATGCGGCGGCCGTTGAACATGATGGTAAGCCCCGTGTTGAGGTAAGTGTAGTTACGGAGCATCGTCTCGACGAAATCCGTGTGTATGCGGTAGTTCTTGAACAGCATGTCGTCAGGCTCGAAGAAGACGTATGTGCCGTTCTCGTCCTGGGTGTCCTCGGTCACGTCGCCGGTCATCACGCCGCGTTCGAACTTCACCGTGCGCACAGTGCCGTCGCGGTAAGAGCGCACCTCGAAGCTGGAACTAAGCGCATTGACGGCCTTTATGCCGACACCGTTGAGTCCGACGCTCTTCTTGAACGCCTTAGAGTCATACTTTCCGCCGGTGTTGAGCACGCTGACGGCCTCGACGAGCTTGCCCTGCGGAATGCCGCGCCCGTAGTCGCGGACGGTCACGCGCAGCTCGTCGTCGATGTCAACCTCGATGCGTTTGCCGGCGTTCATCTTGAACTCGTCGATGGAGTTGTCGATGACTTCCTTCAGCAGCACGTACACTCCGTCCTCGGGCATGGAGCCGTCGCCCAGCCGCCCGATGTACATTCCGGGGCGGGTGCGCACGTGTTCCATGTCGGAAAGATGGCGGATGTTGTCGTCGGTATAAGCAGTTGTAATTTTATTCTCTTCGTTCATAAAATTCCAAAATTAAAAATTAACAATTAAAAATTAAACACCAAGGTTATGCACGGCCGTTATCCAAACCATGTATCATTGTTGGTGCTTGGTCTTTTTTAATGTCGTCAATGCCTTTCAGCTTTCTCAATATCGTAACAAGAAGGCTTATAATATCTTTAACATCTGTGCTTAACGAATAAAACATCTTGTCTTCCAATAAATCTGTTTCATGAAGTAGCTTGAGCCAAAATTTTGTTTCAGCTGCTTCTTTAAGCGCAATGCTCAACTTACTTATAAAGTCTGCCTTGCTTTGAGCAAACTCGGCCTCGCCAAGATTTGCCCCTATGCTCGTTCCACTCCGCAACAATTGGTCTGCAAGTGAATATTCACGTTTACTATCTCTTATGTAACGGCTGCACTTCACTATCCTGACGGCAAACTTTTCGGCCTTTTCTTTTACGACGTTATTTCCCGGCATTCACCCTCGTGATTTAATTGTTAATTGTTACTTGTTAATTACTTTTTCCGCCGTTAACGGCGGAAAAAGTTACAGCCACTTCTTGTAACACCTGCGCCTTTTGTGCAGTTTGGGGTCGAGGTACTGCCACTGGCTCTGCACGTTCTCGTTGGTTTCCATCTCTACCTGGCTTTCGCCCCACTTGAATCCGTAAGCCTGATAGCGCGGTATGAGGTCGGCGAACATCATGGCGTTGGCTCCTTTCATGCGGTATTCGGGCAAAACGCCGAGCAGGAGCAGGTCTACGCCCTCGGTCTTGTGCGCCTTCAGGGCGCGCAGTATGTGCCACCAGCCGAAGGGATAGAGGCGTCCACGGCGGCACTTCTGCAGCGCGCGTGCCAGCGAGGGGATGGTTATGCCGACGGCGACGGGCTTCCGTCCCTCGTTCCAGTCTTCCACAACGGTGATGAGACTGAGGTCGGCCATGGGGAAGTACATGCCGATGTACTGCTCTATCTGCCTGTCGGAGAGTTCGGAATAGCCGTAAAGGTCCTTGAAGCAGGTGTTGATGAGGTCGAACATCTTTTTGCCGTAGCCGCCCTCGAAGACGTCCTTCTTCGTGAGTTTGCGCACGTGCAGGTTGTACCTCTTCTCTATCATTTCGGATATTTTGGTGTACTTCTCGGGCACGGTGTCGGGCACCATCATCTTGAACTCAACATAGTCGTTGTCCTTCTCGAAGCCTCCTAAGCGCTCGATGTGCTCCGGGTAGTAGGGATAGTTGTATATGGTGGGCATCGTTCCGAGCTGGTCGAAGCCCCAAGTGAGCATACCTTCGGGGTCGAGGTCGGTGAAGCCGAGCGGGCCAATCATCTCGTCCATGCCCTTCGACTTGCCGTACTGCTCGACGGCATCCAGCAGTGCGCGGCTCACATCGATGTCGTCGACGAAGTCAATCCAGCCGAAGCGCACGCACTTCCTGCCCCACCGCTTGTTGGCCTTGTGGTTGATGATGGCCGCCACGCGTCCGGCCATGCGTCCGTCGCTGTAGAAAGCCATGAAATATTCCGCCTCGCAGAACTCGAAGGCGGCGTTCCTCTCCTTGTCGAGAGTCTTCATCTCGTCGCTGAAGAGGTTGGGCACGTCCTGCTCGCAACCGTCGTACAGGTCGTAGTGGAAGTCTATGAAACGGGCAAGTTCCCGTTTGCTTTCCACCCTTTTTATCGTTACTGATGACATTTTCGTGTTTGTTTAATCATGCAAAATTAACGTTTTTTCAAGACATACATAACATTTTGCAAGTTAAATAATAAAAAAGCACCTGACAAGGCCACGTTTGTCGTCAGCTTAATGTTTATAAGCCTTATCGGCCTCATCTGCCCTATTTCTCCCATTAAGCCATAGGACTGATAGGCCGGATAGGGCTGATAAGGCGTTGCCGGAAGCTTGGCCGGGCAGCACGCCACTACAACGTGTTTTCCAATTCGTGGCCTTTTGCCTTCCAAAATGCCACCTTTTGCAAAACAATATGCCATCTTTTGCTCTGCAAAAGATGGCATATTGCAAACCGTTGAGCCTCAAGGCGTTATACGCCTGGCGTCACGCGCATACGCGCTTACATTACATCTACCCATCCGGCAAAGGCATATCAAGCTCCCTCCCTTCGGGAGGGTTGGGGTGGTCGTTATCTTGTTAACACTTTCGTAACATTTTGTTAAAGATTAACACAAATTCATGTAACATCAGTGTAACACAGAAGTCGGAACTTTGCACCCGTCAAATCATTCAAACATTTTTATGAAGAAAAGTTATAAGAAGCTATCTGTTTTTTTCATGGCTGCGGCCATGTCGGCAACGGCTTTCGCCGCGCCTGACTCCAACGAGGCTGCATTAGGCGTGATGCGCGGACGCGTGGTTGACACGCAGAACCAGGTGCTGCCAGGCGCCACGGTAATGATTGAAAGCCTGCACACGGGCGTGGTGAGCGACATCAACGGCTACTACACCCTTGCAAACCTGAAACCCGGCACATACATCGTGAAGGTGTCATACGTCGGGTACGAACCGAAGACGATGAAACTGACAATCTCGCCCGACAAGACTGCCGTCCAGGACTTCGTGCTCTCTGACGGCGTGGAGCTTCAGGGCATCGAGGTGAAAGGCGCGTTCCACGGACAGAGCCGCGCCATCAACCAGCAGAAAAACAACTTCAATTTGACAAACGTAGTGTCGGCCGACCAGGTAGGCAAGTTCCCCGACTCCAACATAGGCGACGCCCTCAAGCGAATCAACGGCATCAACGTGCAGTACGACCAGGGCGAGGCGCGCTTCGGACAGGTGCGCGGAACGTCGCCCGACCTTACCAGCGTCTCCATCAACGGCAACCGCCTGCCCTCAGCCGAGGGCGATGCGCGCAACGTGCAGCTCGACCTCATACCGGCCGACATGATACAGACCATCGAGGTTAACAAGGTCGTAACCGCCGACATGGACGGCGACGCCATCGGCGGTGCCATAAACCTCGTAACCAAGAACACGCCTTACCGCCGCGTGTTCAACGTAACGGCAGGAACGGGCTACAACTGGATAAGCGACAAGTTCCGCCTCGACCTCGGCGCGACGTGGGGCGACCGCTTCTTCAACGACAAGTTCGGCATCATGGCCGCCATATCTTACCAGAACTCGCCGGCCGGCTCGGACAACACAGAGTTCGAATACGACCTCGACGACGACGGCAACGTAGTGCTCACCGACGCCGAAGTGCGCCAATACTACGTAACACGCGAGCGCCAAAGCTACTCGCTCTCGATGGACTACGACTTCAGCCCGAACCATAAAATCTACTTCAACGGCATCTACAACCGACGCAACGACTGGGAAAACCGCTACCGCGTAAGCTACAAGGACCTGGCCGACGGCGCAGGAGAGATGAAGACCGAGATACAGACCAAGGCCGGCTCCAAGGACAACCGCGGCGCACGCCTTGAGCTCCAGCAGACAATGGACTTCACACTCGGCGGCGACCACCTGCTCTGGGACAAGCTGCAAATGGACTGGATGGCCTCTTACTCGCGTGCAAGCGAAGACCGCCCCGACGAGCGTTACTTCACCATCAAGCAGAAGGACATGACCATCGACATGGAGGATGAAGGCGGACGCCAGCCTTACGCCATAACGCCCATCTCTGTTCATGACGGCGACTGGGAAGTTGACGAGTTCACAAACGCCAACGAATGGATACGCGAAAACGAGTGGAAGGCCAAGGTTGACTTCGAGCTGCCCCTCGCAAGCGGCCTCTTCGGCAACTCGCTGAAGTTCGGCGCGAAGTACACCCACAAGCACAAGACAAAGGAAGTGCTGTGTTACGACTACAAGGACGGCTACGAAAGCATCTACGGAACCGACTACACCAACTATTACACATCGCAGATACGCGACGGCTTCATGCCCGGCGACCAGTACAAGGCTATGGACTTCGTAAGCAAGGACTACCTCGAGCAGTTCAACGCGAAGGACTGGGCACTGCTCGGAGGCGAGCAAGTGTACGAAGAATCGGCAGGCGACTATGACGCAACCGAGCAGGTTACAGCCGCATACCTGCGCTTCACGCAGAAGCTGGGACGCAAGTTCACGGTAATGGCCGGCCTCCGCATGGAGTACACTGACCTCGAGACGAGCGGCTTCAACTGGAATATCGACGAGAATGGGAAAGAGACCCTCGACCCGACAGGCAAGTTCAAGAACGACTACATAAGCTGGCTGCCGAGCTTCCTCGTCAAGTGGGACGCTACTGACGACCTCAAGGTGCGCGCATCTTACACCAAGACGCTGGCACGCCCCAAGTACTCCCACCTCGTAGCCAACGCTTCTTACAACACCGAGGAGTCGCCAGTTGAAATCACACTGGGCAACCCCGACCTGAAGCCCATCACCTCGCACAACTTCGACCTGTCGGGCGAATACTACTTCAAGAGCGTAGGTCTCGTATCGGCCGCACTGTTCTACAAGCGCGTCAAGGACTATTCTGTCAACCTGAAGCGCGACATGGCTTACGGCAACTACGCCGAGGCAGAGGTCAGCCAGCCGCTCAACGCCTTCGACGCCGACCTGCTCGGAGTTGAAATCGGCTTCCAACGCGACTTCGGCTTCATCTCTCCGGCACTGCGTTGCGTAGGCTTCTACGGCAACTACACTTACACCCACAGCAACATCGTGAAGTCTGCCTTCGGCGACAAGGACGAGCAGAACCTGCCCGGTTCGCCCGAACACATGGCCAACGCGTCGCTTTACTTCGACAAGTGGGGCTTGAACGTGCGCCTGTCTTACAACTACACGTCGGCCTTCCAGGACGACGAGGAGTACATAGAGGAGGCTGCCCTGCGCCGCTACTACGACGCCGTGAACTACCTCGACCTCAACGCCAGCTACACATGGGGCAAGAACGTGAAGTTCACCATCTACGCACAGGCCAACAACCTGCTCAACCAACCCCTGCGCTACTACCAGGGTGAGAAGGACCGCACGATGCAGGTTGAATACTACGGAGCGAAGCTCAACGCCGGATTCAAGGTGAACTTCTAAAACAGACAAACATCAAACACCCACCCCAACCCTCCCCAAGGGAGGGAGCTTGATTAGCATTGTCAATGATTTACTTCGTTTATCAGTTGATAATTGTTGATTAACAACCCAACAAAAGTAATCAAGCCCCCTTCCTTCGGGAGGGTTGTGGTGGGTCTAAAACCCAATTGAAAATGAAAAGAATCCAAACACTTATCCTCCTTCTGGCCGTCACCGTGGTTGCGGCATTCGGCCAGACGCCCGAAGAGTGGGCGAAACTTGAGAAGTCGATGAACTTCTACGTGGCCAACGACCTCGGCCGCAACGGCTACTACGACCAGAAACCTATCGCCGAACTGATGGGCCGCATGGCCGAGACGGTGGGCATAGAGTGCGTCGCCGCGATAGGCGACGTCCATCACTTCGAGGGCGTTGCGAGCACGCAAGACCCCCTGTGGATGACCAACTACGAGCTGATTTACTCGCATCCGGAGCTTATGCTCGACTGGTATCCCATCTGCGGAAACCACGAGTACAGGGGAAACACGCAGGCGGTGCTCGACTACGCCAAGGTGAGCCGCCGCTGGATGATGCCCGCAAAGTACTATACGAAGGTGATTGAGGACGACGACGTTACCGTGCGCCTCGTCTTCGTTGACACCACCCCGATGATTGACAAGTACCGCAAGGACACCGGTAAATATCCCGACGCCGGCAAGGAGGACATACAGAAGCAGCTGGCATGGCTCGACCAGACGCTGACCGACGCCAAGGAAGACTGGGTGATAGTGCTCGGACACCACCCAATCTACGCCGACACCGACAAGAACGACACCGAGCGCACCGACATGCAGAACCGCCTGAACGCCGTCCTGCTGAAGCACAAGAACGTCGCCATGTACGTGTGCGGCCACATACACAACTTCCAGCACATACGCAAGCCGGGCACGGACATCGACTACATCGTGAACACCAGCGGCTCGCTGAGCCGTCCGAAGGTAAAGGCCGTCGACGGCACGCAGTTCTGCTCGGGCATCACGGGCTTCTCGCTGGTATGCGCCGACAAGCAGACGCTCGACCTGCACCTCATCGACAAGGACGGGAAAGTGGTGTACACGGTCAGCAAGAAGAAGTGAGTTTTTCTTTAGGAATTAATTTTCAGGAGTAAAGGAGTTATGGAGTAAAGGAGTTAAGACAATACCCTTGCAAGCTGCATACACATTGGGCTTATCGGTCTTATCAGTCCTATACAGCCATAAAATAACCAAGCAAAGCTATCGTCTTAACTCCTTAACTCCATAACTCTTTAACTCCTACAATGCGAAAGGCGGCAAAACGCAATGCGTTTTGCCGCCTTTCGCATTGTAAAAAGCCACCTTTCGCCCTGCAAAACATGGCCTTTTGCAACCCATTGAACGCCAGGCGGTTACGCAGGCGGTTTCAAGCGGCGTTATGATTAATTACATATCAAAATTTGTTTCATAGCCTCAAAAACCTTATTTTTACATAAAATAAGCTGCACCTCGGCAATGAAAATAAAATGCCGTTTCACGTCTTTTTATTTTGCATTGCGCCCGGTTTGCATTATTTTTGCTTGAAAAAACAAGCAAAAATGAGAAAGACACTCGCCATAACGGCCCTCGCCGCCATGCTCGCGGCCACGGCCTGCGCCCAGACAAAGGGCGGAAAAAGCAAGACGGAGCTGTCGATGGAACGGCAGGGAATGGTTGACATACACACAAAGGACAAGTCGATACCCGTCAGCCTGATGTATTCGAGGGCCGACAACTTCACCGGTGAGGTGCTTTACACCGACCTTACGCGCGCTTACCTGCACCCCAAGGCCGCCGCCGCGCTGGCAAAGGCGCAGGCAAGACTGAAGCAGCTGCGCCCCGACTTGAGCCTGAAGGTGTACGACGCGGCGCGCCCCATGAGCATACAGCAGCGCATGTGGGACAAGGTGAAGGGCACTTCAAAGTACTTCTACGTGAGCAACCCGGCACGCGGCGGCGGCCTGCACAACTACGGAATGGCCGTTGACATAACCCTCTGCGACGCCAAGGGCGACACGCTCGACATGGGAACGAAAATCGACTACATGGGCAGCGCCGCCCACATCGACAAGGAAGACGCCCTCGTGAGCAGCGGACGCATCAGCCTCCAGGCGCAGAAGAACCGCCAGCTGCTGCGCCAGGTGATGCGCTACGCCGGCTTCAAGCCGCTAAGGACGGAGTGGTGGCACTTCAACTTAGTGTCAAGAGCAACGGCGAAGAAGTATTATAAAGTAATCAAATAAAAGGGAGAACGGGGAGGACTGGGAGAACCGGGAGAGCTGGGAAACTATGATTTCAGTTGAAATTCCCAGCACTCCCCGTCCTCCCAGCACTCCCAGCCTTCCCAAAACCTTCTAAAAACAACAATACCATGACAACCGTCAACAAAGACTTCATGCCGCCCCGGGGCGACTACCACAAGCTGATAGTCTACCGCAAGGCCGAATGCATCTACGACATAACCTACCACTTCGCCCACACTTACCTCGAACGGGGCGACCGCACGATAGACCAGATGGTGCAGGCGGCACGCAGCGGCAAGCAGAACATAGCCGAAGGAAGCCAGGCGGCGACGGCATCGAAGGAGACGGAACTGAAGCTCTACAACGTGGCAAAGGCCAGCCTGCAAGAGCTGTTGGCCGACTATGAGGACTTTCTCAGGGTGAGGGACATGGAGACTTGGCCGAAAGACTCGCCCAAAGCCATACAGACAAGGAGGGCGTGCCGCGCCCACGCCGACTCGGCCTTTTACCGCGAGAGGATTAAAACGCGGTCGGCCGAAACCACGGCGAACATCGCCATCATACTAATCCACCAGACCGACGTCCTCATGGCAGGGCTGATAGAGTCAGCCAAGCGCCGCTTCCTCGAAGAAGGCGGCATCAGGGAAGAAATGACAAGGGCACGGCTGAAATACAGGAATGGCAGAAAGTAAAGGCTAAGAACACTGGGAGAGCTGGGAAAGCTGAAAGGAGTTGAGGATTGAGAGCACTGGGAGTGCTGGGAGAACTATGAGAACCGGGAGGACTGGGAACATCAGAAAAGCCCCCAGCTCTCCCAAAATCCCCCTCTTCTCACCCCTCCCAGTCCTCCCAGTTCTCCCAACACTCCCCGTCCCCTCAGTCCTCCCAGACCTCCCAGTTCTCCCCTCCACCCAATAAAAAGAAAACCATGACCACCCAGGAATTCATCACCCAGAACCTCAACGCCGACATCCGAGAACTCGCCCTGCGCCATGCCGGGCGCACGGACATCGACCTGCCCTACGCCCTCGACCAGATTGCGGGCCGCCGCACGGCGCAAACCAAGCTGCCGCTATGGGCCGCCACCGACGGCATTATATACCCGCCGCACATCTCAATGGAGCAATGCTCGTCCGAGCAGACCGCCATGTACAAGGCCGAAGTGGCGCAACGCCTCATCGCAGAACTCCCAGTCATCCCAGCCCTCCCCACCCCCCAAAAAACTTTAATCGACCTCACGGGCGGCTTCGGCGTAGACTTCTCGTTCCTCGCGCCGATGTTCGACAAGGCTGTCTACATCGAGCGGCAGAGCCATTTGTGTGACCTCTCGCGGCATAACATTGCCGCGCTGGGCATCACCCAAGCCGAGACGGTTTGCGGCGACTGTGCGCAAATTCTCGAAGGAATAAGCCATGCCACGCTGATATACGCCGACCCGGCGCGCCGCTCGGCGTCAGGCGGCCGCACGTTCGCCATCAGCGACTGCACGCCCGACGTGCTCGCGATGAGGGAAACGCTGCTCGACAAGGCCGACTTCACCATGCTCAAGCTCTCACCCATGCTCGACTGGCGCAAAGCCGCGGCCGACATGGGCAGCCATGTGGGCGAAGTCCACATCGTATCGGCAGGCAACGAGTGCAAGGAACTGCTGCTGATTATGTCGCGAAAGTTCACCGGTCTCGAGAGGATTTACTGCGTGAACGACGACCAGACGTTCTCGTTCGCCCCCTCCCAGACGTCCCAGCAGTCCCAGACCTCCCAGCTCCCACCCACCCCGCCGGCCTATCTCTACGAGCCAAACGCCTCCCTGATGAAGGCCGGATGCTTCGCCCTAATAGCCCAACGGTACGCCTGCCGGCCAGTAAGCCGCGACAGCCACCTGTTCCTTTCATCGGAACCCATCCCCTCATTTCCCGGCCGAGGCTTCGCAATACGCGCCATAACAACCATGAACAAGCGCGAGCTGAAGGCCGCGCTCGGCGGCACCGGCCGGGCCAACGTAAGCGTAAGGAACTTCCCCATGACAGCCGACGCGCTGCGCAAGAAGCTCAAACTGAAGGACGGCGGCGACACTTACATCTTCGGCACGACGACAGCCGACAGCCGACACATGCTCATAATATGCGAGAAACATCACTATAACCAAACCATACAGTCATGAAAAAAACATTGATAACACTCGCGCTGGCCGTCATAACGATGGCAGCCGGCGCACAAGGGCCGCAGGCCAAGACGTCCTGCGGCGTGCTTGAAGGCACTTACGAGTCAGGCATCAAGGTGTTCAGGGGCGTGCCCTTCGCCCAGCCTCCTGTCGGGGAGCTGCGCTGGAAGGCGCCACAGCCCGTCAAGCCGTGGACAGGCGTGAGGGCGGCCAAGCACTTCGGACCCAACCCGATGCAGCAAAACCTTTTCGGCGACATGAACTTCGGCACGCCTGAAAACAGCGAAGACTGCCTATACCTGAACATCTGGACGCCGTCAAAGACCATGGACGAGCGCCTGCCCGTGCTCATTTACTTCAACGGCGGAGGGCTTGTGGCCGGTTCGGGCAGCGAGCCTCGCTACGCCGGAGAGTCGATGGCGCGCCGCGGAATAATATCAATCACGGCCAACTACCGCGAGGGAATATTCGGCTTCTTCGCACATCCGGAACTGTCGAAGGAAACCTCCTATAAAGGCTCGGGCAACTACGGCTTCCTCGACCAGGTTGCGGCCATAAGATGGGTGAAGGACAACATCGCGGCCTTCGGCGGCGACCCGGAGCGCATAACCATAGTAGGCGAGTCGGCAGGCTCGGCCTCCGTCAGCGCCCTCATGGCCTCGCCGCTGTGCCAAGGGCTGTTCGCGCAGGCCATGGGTTCGAGCGCATCGGTGGTGGCCTACGACAAAGTGCCCACGCTGAAGGAAGCCGAAGAGGCCGGCAAGGCCGTGATGAAGGCGGTGGGCTGCACCTCGATAGCGGAAATGAGGGCGATGCCTGCGGCCGAACTGTTAGAGAAAGCCGGAGCGGCAAGCATGCAGAAGATGTATAACATTGACGGTTACTTCTTCACGGAGCAGCCCGTAGACACATACAACAATGGCCGTCAGGCGCACGTGCCGCTGCTTGTGGGCTGGAATTCGGCCGAAATGCCCATCGCTGCCGTGCTCGGAGGACGCCCCATGACAGTGGCGTCTGTCAGGGAAGCGGTGAAGAGCGTCTTCGGCGACGACACCGACAAGGTGCTCGAGGCATACGGACTGACAACCGACGAGGCCGTGGCCGGACAGCCGGGATGGCGTCTCGGCAGCGACATGTTCGTGGCGTTCGGCACGTGGAAGTGGGCCGACATGCACGCACGCACCGGCCAACAGCCCGTTTACAGGTATCTATACTACCATCCGCGCCCGGCAATGCGCGTCAGCGGAAAGGTGGCCGGACTGGCCGGAGGGGTTATCGACGCGGAGGAAAACGCCACCCCGCAGCCTGCGGCGACCGGCGCGGTACACTCTGCCGACATAGAATATGCCATGGGCACGCTGCCCACCAACCGCGTGTATGACTGGCAGGCAGCCGACTTCACCGTGTCAACCATATTCCAGAACTATTACCTAAACTTCATCAAGACCGGCAACCCGAACGGCCTGGGGCAGCCCGAATGGCAGCCGGTGAACGGCCACGACGTGCCGCCCGTGCTCCAGATAGGCACCGACACCTACCTGAAAGCCGACGCGCAGCTTGAAAACGCCTACCGCACAGCCGACAAGGCTGTGTGGAAATAAAGCCTACCGGCAGGCGGCATCGCCACGACCGCGCAAATCACTGAAAACCAGGCAAATACCAAAAGGCCACGTTTCACACTATGAAACGTGGCCTTTTGCATTGTAAAACACGGCCTTTCGCAACGCGAAACATGGCCTTCTGCATAGCCTCAATTTTTCACCTTTCCACCCTTTCACCTTTTTACCTTTCTACCCTTTCACCTTTTTACCTTTTCACCTTTTCTTCAGTTCCTTCCTGAAGCGCAGGAAATACAGCAGTCCGGCAGTAGACAGGCACACGGGGAAGGCCGACCAGATGCCCACAAGGCCGTAACCGAGATGTATGCCGAGCAGCCATCCCAACGGCAGCGACACCACGAAGTAGGAGAAAAAGGCAATCCATATCATCGGGCGGACGCACTGTATGCCCCTCAGCGCGTTGGCGAAGGTGTACTGGATGGCGTCGCCAATCTGGTAAGCGATGAGCGGAACGACAGTCTGCGACACGAGGACGGCCACCGCCGCACTGTCGGTGAACCACCAGCTGACCGTGTTACGCAGCAATACAACGGGCACAGAGAGCGTTAAAGCCAGCCCGAGGACAATATGAAGGCCGCTGTAAGCCGTGCGCCTGACGGCCGCGTAATCGCCCTGTCCGGCGAAGTAACTCACTCTGACGGCAATCGCCGCCGCCATGCCGCTGCTTACCATGTAGAGCAGTTGCGACACGGTGAGCATAACCTGATGGGCGGCCAGGGCGGTGGTGCCGAGCCATCCCACGAAAATTGCCGACAGCGAGAACGCCGCAGTCTCCATGCCCAACTGCATGGCGACGGGCAGTCCAATCCCGGCAAGCCGACCGGCGGCTGCACGGTTGACGCCGCCTGCGGCGAAACCGGCGCGGAAACGGCCGTAACGACTGTGCCTGAAGAACACCAGCATGCAGGCAACGGCCATGACGACGCGCGACACCGCCGTTGACACTCCAGCCCCGAAGAGTCCCAGCTCGGGTGCGCCCAGCTCGCCGTAGATGAGCACCCAGTTGCCGAAAATGTTGAGAAGGTTGCCGCCAATGATGACATACATCGGCGTGCGCGTGTCGGTAACGCCGTCGAAAAACTGCTTGAAAGTGTTGAAACAGCACAGGAACGGCAGCGACGCGATGTTCACCCACAGGTAGGGACGCATCAGCGGCAGCAGCTCTTCGGGCTGTCCGAAGCGGTGGATGTTCAGGCAGAAGGCCGAACACACAGCCACGAGAACCGCCGACAGGGCGAGGTTGGCCGCAAGGCTGTTCTTCACCGCCCGGCCGATAGCGCCCGAATCGCCCTGCCCGAACAGGCTGCCCACAACGGGGGTAAGCCCGTAAGAGAAGCCCGTGGCGAAGATAACCACGAGCAAGAACATCGTGTTGACGAAGCTGGCGGCCGCCAGTTCCTCCATAGAGTGGTGCCCCACCATAATCGTGTCGGCAAAACCGAGCACCACGTTGCCTATCTGTCCCACAACGATAGGCACGCCGAGACGCACCAACGCGCCGTATCTTTCAGTCAAATTCGCATAAGTAAAAGCCATACGGGGTGCAAAGGTACGAAATAAAGGTGAGAAAGTGAAAAAACAAAGCCCCTCCCCAACCCTCCCGAGAGAGGGGGAAAGGATGGGGAAAGGCAAAAAAACAAAAAGATGAAGGATTAACATCACTGATTTGGAAACAAAAAATCCCTGCCATTGTTTCCAATAGCAGGGACTTCCACATTTCCATTTTCATTAAGGCCTAAAATGGTTTTACCTTTTTCTTTTTACCGTTTCTCCCCTTCTTGCCCTTTCTCCCTCCCTCGGGAGGGTTGGAGAGGGGCTTTACCTTTTTACTTCACTTCAATCTGCTTGAGCGTTTGCTCTTCCTTCTTGGCTGTCTTAGGCAGGTTGACGGTCAGCACTCCGTCGTTCACCTTGGCCTCGATGGCGTCCTTGTCAACATCGTCGGGCAAGAGCAGCGTCTGCTCGTACTTCGAGTAAGAGAACTCGCGGCGCAGGTAGTGGCTCTTCTTGTCCTCATCCTTGTGCTCGTCCTTGCTCTCCATGCGGATATGCAGGTTGCCGTCGCGGTCGATGTTCACGTTGAAATCCTCCTTCTTAAGCCCCGGAGCCGCAAGCTCAACGGTATATTCTTTTTCACTCTCCTTGACGTTGATTGCCGGTGCTGTAGCGTTGGCGCGCGTCATAAAGTCGTTGTCGAAAAAGTCGTTGAATACGTCAGGCATCCAAGAATTGCGTCCGAAAACTGGTAACATAGCCATAATTAAATCCTCCTTGTTTTTATTTTTAACCTTTCATATCCGGAAGCTCCGCCTCCTGCGGCCTCGCCTCCTTCGATTGCCCCTCGCTTCCGTTCGGAGCTTTCACCCATCATAATGCAACATCCGTGCCAATAACATATTTCGACATAACGACACATTCTGCTGACAATTAGTCAGCAAAGCATAATTATTTTAATCATTCTAACATATTTTTAATGACAAAACGGCACAACACCAACCATAACCACCCAGCACACACCCCAACCCAAGGGACGCCCCACCCTCCCCCTACCAAAGCAAGGGAGCTTGATATGTCTTCGCCGTGTGCAAGGTATTGGCCTTATCGGCGCACCCGTCCTATTCGGCCTATTGCCAAATAGTGCGCATAGAATAACTGCCTGACAGCCAACAAGTTACCAAATGCCGTATTTTGCGACGCAAAACACGGCATTTCGCACACTAACAGGCGTCCTTTCGCAATGCGAAAGGACGCCTGTTACGGTTCATCAGCAGTTTTGACGGTTGCCGAGCGCCTTGAACTGGCACTCAGCGGACGGCTTACAGCGATATTGTAGCCGTCTCCCACCGTGACTGCGGAATGTTGACGCCATCCTTGGCGGCTTTCGTCCGTATGCGCGCCATTTCGCGCTGAGCCTGGCGGAAGGCCTTTTTCTGCTGCGTGTAGTTAGAGGGCGACATCGAACCGGCTGTTCCGCTGTGCTCGCCGTTGACGGTGGCGCGTGCGCCGGTGTTGGTTATCGAGTTGTAATGCCGCTCGGCAAGGTTTTCCCATCGCTTGTACTGCGTTTGGTAACTGCCGCCGGAAGACACGCCGCCCGAAGGCACAACGCCTGACGACGCGGCCGTAGAGCCATGCTTGATTTCCCTGACGGAATTGCGTATCTCCACCGTCTTTTCGACCAGCTGCCCCATAAGTTCAAGAAACGACGGCTCCGCCTCATACACCACGCCTTGCGACAGATTGTATATATAGTCGCGGTGCGACTTTTTATTGGCAACCATATCCTGCTTGCCCTGCTCTTCGGCCAAGGCAAAGACCATGTCATACGCCTTGTATGCGTCCGTGTAATACTTGTTCCTCTCGCACCACTCGGCCAGCAACATGTAGCCTTGGATTGACGTGGGGTTGTACTCCACGTACTTTTGTATCGGAGTAACGTCCTTGCCGAACCTCACCTCATTCTGTGCGTTCTTCATCAAATTCTCCTCCAAGTCCACGTGGCCGTGCTTGGAGACGTGCCCCGTAAAGCCGTTGTTCCAAACCTCGGCGTAGCCGTCGGCATTGAACTCTGTAATATAGTCGAAGCTGCACGGCACTATTTCGCCCCATCCGGCCGCCACAAGGCCGTACTTGCCGTCCTTCACCACGCGCACCACGCCGCCCTCAGGCTCGGCCACGTCGTCGTAAAGCGTCGCGGAGAGAGGCTTGCCGTCAGCCCCCGCCACACGCCACTGCGAGCCTTCCTGAACGGCCTTCAATGCTGCGTCGGGCACAAGGGCGGACGCAGTCTTTGCGCTTTCGTACACCCCGTGCAGCCGCTCCGCAGCCGCAGCCAATTCCTTCTCACGCGCTTTCTGAGCCGCTTTGACGGCCTTCTTTACCGCGTTGCTCCAGTTCTTGCTCCGCCTATTGCGGTCGCCGGTGTCGAGCTTCGAGCGCAGGTCTTCCGAACTAACGTTGTTCAGCAGGTCTATGACGTACCATCCGCCGTCCTTCTCGACCAGCGCAACGTGTACATACCCCTCGTCGCCTAACCTCTGGCAGAAGTGAGACGCCTTGGCGTACTGCGGCTCGATGACGTAGTTACCCATGGCGTCGGCATAGCCCCACTTGCCGCCGACGCAGACGGGAAGCACGAAGAAATAAGACAGGGCCTTGCCCTCGAACAGCACGTTCCTTGAAGACGACACAAAGGAGTTCATGCCAGTGTCGCCATAAACGGCGTCGAACTTAGGCTCGCTGGTGCGGTTGCCGTTGACAAACACGCCCCATTTGCCGCCGGCTTCATACGCCCCGAAGACACCTTCTTTATATTCCGTTTTACCTATGAGCAACGAGTCGTACTGGGGAAACACACATACGATGTCGCCGTATGCCACCCCGTACCTGCCGTTCTCGCAGATTACCTTGTAGCCGTTGTACGAATAAGCGTGAAGGGAAAGGGGCATGGTGACCACAAAAAACATTAATGACAACAGTTTTTTCATGATATACGGTTATTTGAATGATAAAACATGATACACTGGACACAGCAAACAAGCGCGGTACAGAATGTGCGGCAGCGTGGGGCAAACGCCCTGCCAATGCCCTGTTTTATGCACAAAGATAAGCAATAGGACAGCTCCAGCCATTACGTTTTCCATAAAACATGTTAACAAACATGGCGTTTCAACAAATGGTTTACACTTATGTAAACAACTGGTTTACAACAAGATACGGTGGAGCGAAGGCATACGGCACAAAAAATGGCGACACGCATCACTGCGTGCCGCCATCAAGTCTCATGAAAACTATTTTTATTTGCTATTGCTTTTTAGTCGTTCAGCTTCGCCTTGATGAACTCGCGGTTCAGGCGTGCGATGTTTGCTATCGACTCGTTCTTGGGGCACTCGGCCTCGCATGCACGTGTGTTGGTGCAGTTGCCGAAGCCAAGCTCTTCCATCTTCATGACCATCGCCTTGGCGCGCTTTGCCGCCTCGGGGCGTCCCTGGGGCAGAAGTGCGAGCTGGCTTACCTTCGAGCTGACGAAGAGCATTGCCGAACCGTTCTTGCAAGCCGCAACGCAGGCGCCGCAGCCGATGCAGGTAGCGCAGTCCATGGCCTCGTCGGCAGCCTCCTTCGGTATGAGGATGGCGTTGGCGTCCTGCGGCTGTCCGGTGCGTACGCTGACGTATCCGCCGGCCTGTATAATCTTGTCGAACGCGCCGCGGTCAACCATGCAGTCCTTGATTACGGGGAACGCAGCCGAGCGCCACGGCTCGACGGTGATTACGTCGCCGTCGTTGAAGCGGCGCATGTACAGCTGGCAGGTGGTAGCTCCCGTCGCGGGTCCGTGGGGATGGCCGTTGATGTAGAGCGAGCACATGCCGCAGATGCCCTCGCGGCAGTCATGGTCGAAGACGAACGGCTCCTTGCCGGCTTCGATTAGCTGCTCGTTGAGGATGTCCAACATCTCGAGGAATGAAGTGTCCGTGGGTATGTCCTTCATCTCGAACGTGTCAAAATGTCCTTTTGCCTTCGGCCCGTTCTGACGCCAGACCTTAAGCGTGAAACTTATATTTCTTTCCATTTTATATACGGTTTTACGGTTTTGAGGTTATGGGGTTTTACGGTTTCAGAGGTTGCGGAGACATTGTGGAAGGTTGGTTTCGCCTTACATAAATCAACGATTGTATCATTTTGTTGACCGAATTGTTTAAGCTATCAGCCATAACAAAGTCGTCATCGCTTACGTAAGCAAACCGTCTCGACAGTTCCAACTGGGTGTCCAGCTCGTTTGATGAACCCAATGAGATGTAAAGGAAGTGTATCAACTCGGCGTTTGTGCCTCTTCCGTAGCCCTCTGCGATATTCGAGGGTATTGACACCGCACATCTGCGCATCTGGCTTACAAGGCCGAACAGCTCTTCTTTCGGGAAGTTTGCAATAATCTGGTAAACCATTTTAGCCAGTTCCATGCTTTCATTCCAAACCCGGAGGTTCTTATGCGGCCCCATGTTTCCTTTATTCTTTCAAGAGTATCATCACCGTATAACCGTATGACCCTATAACCTTATAACCTTAAATTAATTCTTGTAATTTCGGGTTTGAACCTTTATAGCCTCATAATGCAGCGGCTCCTTGATAAGCTCGGGCGCCTTCTCGTCGCTTCCCTGGTACTCCCAGCAGCCTACGTAGAAGTAGTTTTCGTCGTCGCGCTTTGCCTCGCCTTCCTCCGTCTGGTACTCCTCGCGGAAATGGCCGCCGCACGACTCGTTGCGTGACAGCGCGTCGTAAGCTATCAGCTCGCCCATGGTGATGAAGTCGCGGAGGTGGATTGCCTTGTCAAGCTCTGTGTTAAGGCCTTCCTTCGAGCCTGGGATGAAGAGGTTGGTCTCGAACTCCTTGCGTATCTTCTTGATGAGTTCAAGTCCTTCCTTCAGGCCCTCTGCGGTGCGTCCCATGCCCACGTGCTCCCACATTATGTGGCCAAGCTCCTTGTGGATTGAGTCTACCGAACGCTTGCCCTTTATGTTCATGAGGCGGTCAATCTCGCTCTGTACGGCCTTTTCGGCAGCCTCGAACTCGGGCAGGTCTGTCGAGATGCGCGGCCAGATGGACTGGTCGGCCAGGTAGTTCTGGATGGTATAAGGCAGCACGAAGTATCCGTCGGCCAGTCCCTGCATGAGGGCTGACGCGCCGAGGCGGTTGGCTCCGTGGTCGGAGAAGTTGCACTCGCCGATTGCGAAGAGTCCTTCGATGCTGGTCATAAGCTCGTAGTCAACCCAGATGCCGCCCATTGTGTAGTGGATTGCGGGGTAAATCATCATCGGGTTGTAATACTTCACGCCGTTGATTTCATTGGCAAGTTCGCCCGGATTGACGTCGGTTATCTCCTCGTACATGTCGAAGAGGTTGCCGTAACGCTGCAGAACGACGTCTATGCCGAGGCGCTCGATGCTCTCGGAGAAGTCGAGGAACACGGCCAGACCTGTGTTGTTAACGCCGTAACCCTTGTCGCAGCGCTCCTTTGCGGCGCGGCTTGCAACGTCACGGGGCACAAGGTTGCCGAAGGCCGGGTACCTGCGCTCCAGATAGTAGTCGCGGTCTTCCTCGGGAATGTCGCTGCCCTTCTTCTCTCCGCGCTGCAATGCCTTTGCGTCTTCAAGCTTCTTGGGCACCCAGATGCGGCCGTCGTTACGCAGAGACTCAGACATAAGCGTGAGCTTCGACTGGTTCGTGCCGTGTACGGGGATGCAGGTCGGGTGTATCTGCACGTATGACGGGTTGGCGAAGTAAGCTCCCTTGCGGTAGCAAGCCATTGCTGCGGTGCAGTTGCAGCCCATCGCGTTGGTGGAGAGGAAGTATGTGTTGCCGTATCCGCCGGTAGCTATCACGACGGCGTTGGCAGAGAAGCGCTCGAGCTTTCCTGTCACGAGGTTCTTCGCGATGATGCCGCGTGCACGTCCGTCGACGATAACCACGTCTTCCATTTCATATCGTGTGTACAGCTTTACGCGGCCGGTGTGAACCTGGCGGCTGAGCGCAGAGTAAGCGCCGAGCAACAGCTGCTGGCCGGTCTGTCCCTTTGCGTAGAACGTACGCGACACCTGCGCGCCGCCGAACGAGCGGTTTGCCAACATGCCGCCGTACTCGCGGGCGAACGGAACGCCCTGAGCCACGCACTGGTCGATGATGTTGTTTGACACCTCAGCCAGTCGGTAGACGTTAGCCTCGCGTGCACGGTAGTCGCCGCCCTTCACCGTGTCGTAGAACAGGCGGTAAACAGAGTCGCCGTCGTTCTGGTAGTTCTTTGCTGCGTTGATACCTCCCTGCGCTGCGATGGAGTGCGCGCGGCGCGGAGAGTCCTGGATGCAGAAGTTGAGCACGTTGAAGCCCATCTCGCCGAGAGATGCGGCAGCAGAGGCTCCGGCGAGTCCCGTGCCCACTACGATTACGTCCAACTTCAGTTTGTTCTTAGGGTTGACGAGGCGCTGGTGAGCCTTGTAGTTGGTCCATTTCTCAGCTATCGGTCCCTCTGGTATCTTGGAATTGATTTGCTTTGCCATAACAATTATGAATTATTAATTATGAATTATGAATTGAAGTCACCACTGGCTCGGGGCAAGTCCGAAGGCGAACGCCAGCACTACCACGAGGAAGCCCAGCATGAGCAGCGTGGTATAGACGAGGCCGATGGCCTTCCAGCGGTTGAACCACACCTTGCCGTTCCATCCGAATGTCTGCATCGCGCTCCAGAAGCCGTGCGAGAGGTGGAACCAGATGGCTACCAGCCATACGATGTAAAGCACAACGTAAACGGGGTTCGCGAACGTGTCAAGGATGTAGGCGAAGCCGTCTGACGGCAGATGGGGCACGGCGATGCCCGTCAGCTCGGCGAACATCATGTTGTACCAGAAGTTGAACAAGTGGAGCAGAAGACCCAGGAGAACGATGATGCCAAGCACCAGCATGTTCTGCGAAGCCCACTCTACCTTGGCCGGGCGCGACGTCACGGCGTAACGCTCGTCACCGCGTGCGCGGCGGTTCTGCATCGTGAGCAGGAACGCGTACACGATGTGGATGACTGCCAGGGCTGCCAGGGCCAGCGTAGCCACGAGAGCGTACCAGTTGGCGCCGAGGAACTCGCACACCGCGTTGTAAGCCTCGCCCGAGAATAGAGCCACTACGTTCATTGACATGTGAAATGTCAAGAACAGGATAAGCGCGACACCGGTAACCGACATCACCACTTTCCTTCCGATGGATGAATTACATAACCACATAAATGATTTGAATTTTAATGTATTAAATGAATTGATTGTTGTTGTCAACCCACAAAAGAACCGCTGCCCGACAGCACTGGCGGACAGTGCCGCTATACCGTATTATAGGTATGCCGGCATCCATTGGAGAATGCAAATATACTCCATTTTGATGATAAATCAAACTATTTGACAAAAAATTCGATTTTAATTCTTACTTTTGCAGTGTTAAGGTTATAAGGTTATGCGGTTATAAGGTTTTACGGTTATCAGGTTATGTGATTATAAGGTTATAAGGTTTTACGGTCATAAGGTTGTAAATGCGCTTGGAAAGCTGTTTGTTCACCACGCGACTAAAGGGATATCCAACACTTGGCAATAGTTCGCAATCATATAAAATACGACCGAAAAACCATAACCTAACAACCGCAAAACCTCATAACCGTAAGACCCAATAACCCAATAACCTCATAACCCCACAACCGTAAAACCGTAAAAACAATGATTTTACACTACGATGTTATCGTCATAGGCGGCGGACACGCCGGCTGCGAGGCCGCCGCCGCGGCGGCAAACATGGGCGCACGCACGTGCCTCGTCACCATGGACATGAACAAAATAGCGCAGATGAGCTGCAACCCGGCCGTAGGCGGAATTGCCAAAGGCCAGATAGTGCGCGAAATCGACGCGCTGGGCGGACACATGGGCATCGTCACCGACAAGACGGCAATACAGTTCCGCATGCTCAACCGCTCGAAAGGTCCGGCCGTATGGAGTCCCCGGGCGCAGTGCGACCGCGGCAAGTTCATCTGGCAATGGCGCACCGTGCTCGACAACACCGACCGTCTCGACATCTGGCAAGACCAGGCCGAGGAGCTGCTCGTGGAGAATGGCTGCGCCGTGGGCGTAAGCACCGTGTGGGGCGTTGAGCTGCGCGCGAAGAGCGTGGTGCTCACCGCAGGCACCTTCCTCAACGGACTGCTGCACATCGGACGCAAGCATCTGCCGGGCGGACGCATTGCCGAACCGGCCGTCGAACGCCTCACCGAGAGCATCACGCGCCACGGAGTGACCGCCGGAAGGATGAAGACCGGCACGCCCGTGCGCATCGACCGCCGCTCAGTCCACCTCGAGGACATGGAGGTGCAGGAGGGCGAGCACGACTTCCACGGCTTCAGCTTCATGCCAACAGGCAGGCCGCTGAAGCAGCTCACGTGCTGGACTTGCTACACCAACCCCGACGTTCACGCCACGCTCGTGGCCGCACTGGCCGACTCGCCGCTGTACAACGGACAGATACAAAGCATCGGGCCGCGCTACTGCCCGTCGATAGAAACCAAGCTTGTCACCTTTCCCGACAAGCAGCAACACCCCTTATTCCTCGAACCCGAAGGCGAAGACACCAACGAGATGTACCTCAACGGCTTCTCGTCGTCAATGCCGATGGACGTGCAAATCAACGCGCTTAGGAAGATTCCTGCGCTGCGCGACGCCAAGGTTTACCGCCCGGGCTACGCCATCGAGTACGACTTCTTCGACCCGACGCAGCTGCGCCACACCCTCGAATCAAAGATAATACCCGGCCTGTTCATGGCCGGACAGGTGAACGGAACCACCGGCTACGAGGAGGCCGGCGGACAGGGACTCGTTGCCGGGGTGAACGCCGCACTGCGCTGCTCGGGCGGACAGCCCTTCACCCTCGGACGCGACGAGGCCTATATCGGCGTACTCATCGACGACCTTGTGACCAAAGGCGTTGACGAGCCTTACCGCATGTTCACCAGCCGGGCCGAATACCGCATACTGCTCAGGCAGGACGACGCCGACGCACGCCTCACGGAGAAGGCTTACTCCATAGGTCTTGCCACACGCGAACGCTACGACTGGTGGATGCAGAAGAAAGAAGCCGTCAACCGGCTGACGGATTATTGCGCCACGACACCGGTGAAACCGCGCGACATCAACTCCGCACTTGAAGCACTGGGCACCACCCCTCTGCGCGAAGGTTGCAAGATAGCCGACCTCATAGCGCGGCCGCAGCTCACCATGCAGAATCTTTCCGACATTCTGCCGGAACTGAAACAGACGTTGAAATCGCTGCCAAACCGCGAAGAAGAGATTGCCGAAGCGGCGGAAATCAAGATGAAATACAAGGGCTACATAGAGCGCGAACGCCTCGTGGCCGACAAAATGCACCGCCTTGAGAACATAAAAATACGCGGACACTTCCGCTACTCGGAGATGCAGCAGCTGTCGACCGAAGCACGGCAGAAGCTCGAAAAAATCGACCCCGAAACCCTTGCGCAGGCCAGCCGCATTCCGGGCGTGTCGCCGAGCGACATCAACATCATGCTGGTGCTGATGAACAGGTAATGCGCAACTATGTTTCACGTGAAACAAATCGGGCATTTTTCATTAAACGAAAACGTTGGAACGGCCTGAAACTTAGCAACATACGGAGAGCGTCCACAGATTTGCTTGAATGTTAAAATCGCCAGATTTCACGATGAAACGGGACTGCCGCAGAGGCACCTCCCCACCCCACGCCCGGCAACCGGAGACCGCCTGCGCAACACCCTAAAAACAAGGGCTTTGCAAAAGGCCGCAAAACGCCGCGCAAAAGGCCACCTTTTACAAGACAAAAGACGGCCAATCGCACGCCAAAAGACGACCGTTTGAAAAAGGTGAAAAGGTGAGAAGGCGAAAAGGTGAGAAAGCCTGCCGGACTATCTGCCGTATTGGGCGCATCCGGCCTATTCATCCAACAGGCTTATCTGCCATATTGGGCATATCAGTCCCATTCAGCCTTCAGGGCTATTGGCCATATTGGGCACATTAGTCCCATTCAGCCTTCAGGGCTATTGGCCGTATTGGGCATATTAGTCCCATTCAGCCTTCAGGGCTATTGGCCTTATCCGCCCCATCGGTCCTATTCGGCCTACAGGCTTATCAGCCCTATTCAGCAAGCGGAGTCATCGGCCTTATCCGGCTCATCCGCCACATCCGACTTACAACAACCATAAATAATAACAACAACCAAAAGAACAATGAACAACAAGACACTGCTGGAAAACTTGAGGTGCATACCCGATTTTCCGAAGAAAGGAGTTAATTTCAGAGACGTGACAACACTGTTCTCCAACCCCGAATGCCTGCAAATAATGGAGGACGAGCTGTTCGAGCTTTACCGCGACAAAGGCATCACGAAAATCGTCGGCATCGAAAGCCGTGGCTTCATCATGTCGTCCGCCTTGGCGATAAGGCTCCACGCCGGCGTGGTTCTCTGCCGCAAACCCGGCAAGCTGCCAGGAGAAACCATACAGGAAAGCTACTCGAAGGAGTACGGCACGGACACAATCGAGATACACAAGGACGCCATCACGAGCGACGACATTGTTCTGCTGCATGACGACCTGCTGGCAACCGGCGGCACGATGAAGGCGGCCTACGACCTCGTAAAGAAGTTCAACCCGAAGAAAATATACGTCAACTTCATCATTGAGCTGACACGCGAGGGCATGAACGGCCGCGACAACTTCGACAAGGAGACCGACATCACGAGCCTGCTGCAAGTATAGCAGACAGAAGACAAGTAGACAAGTGACAAGCAGACAAGTAAATTACCATAGCTGGGAATACCGCCACAAGAGCCTACAGCATTGACAAACAGGCTTGTCTGCTTGTCACTTGTCCACTTGTCTGCTAAAAGTCGCTTAAAGTTTCACGTGAAACATTATCTTTGAAAAACCCTTTGTATAAAGCACTTACGCGCCATGACTAAAGAAGAAAACGAGAAGCGGCTGGCCCGTCTGAAGGCCATCGTGAGCAACATGCCCACGAAGCCCGGCAGCTACCAGTACTATGACGAGGGCGGCACCATAATATATGTGGGCAAGGCGAAGAACTTGAAGGCGCGCGTATCGTCTTATTTCCACAAGGAAGTAGACCGCTTCAAGACGAAAGTGCTTGTAAGCAAAATCCACGACATTACCTACACGGTGGTTAACACCGAGGAGGACGCCCTGCTGTTGGAGAACAGTCTTATCAAGAAATACCAGCCGCGGTACAACATTCTGCTGAAAGACGGCAAGACGTATCCGTCAATCTGCGTCACGAAAGAGTATTTTCCGCGCATCTTCAAGACGCGAACCATCAACAAGCGGTGGGGCACTTACTACGGCCCTTACAGCCACATAGGCTCGATGTATGCCATCCTTGAGCTGATAAAGAAGCTCTACAAGCCGCGCACATGCCGCCAACCCATAACGCAGGAGGGCGTAGAACAGGGTAAATACCGCCCCTGCCTGGAGTACCACATACATAACTGCGGCGCGCCGTGCATTGGCAAACAGAGCTATGAAGACTATCAGGAGAGCATCGCACAGGCACGCGAAATACTGAAAGGGAACACGCGCGAGCTGCAACGCCGCCTGTATTCGCAGATGCAGCGGCTGGCGGAGGAGATGCGCTTCGAAGAGGCCGAGGTGATAAAGCAACGCTACCTGCTGCTCGACAGCTTCTGCGCCAAGAGCGAGGTGGTGAGCCACACCATTACGGACGTTGACGTGTTCAGCGTCAACGACGACGAGCGGACGGCCTACGTGAACTACATGCACGTGACAAACGGCAGCATAAACCAGGCGCAGACGTTCGAAATGAAGAAGAAATTGGGCGAAACGGCGCTCGAAATACTGCAAATCGCCATCCTGCAAATACGTGAACGGATGGGCAGCACGTCGCGCGAAATCGTCGTGCCGTTCGCCGTAGACATGACACTTGACGGCGTAACGTTCACCGTTCCGCAGCGCGGCGACAAGCGGACGCTACTCGACCTCTCTGAAATGAACGGCAAACAGTACCGCTTCGACCGCCTGAAACAGGCTGAAAAGCTGAACCCAGAGCAGAAATCGGTGCGCCTGATGAAGGAAATTCAGTCCGCCCTGAAGCTGCCGAAGATGCCTTACCAGATAGAAATGTTCGACAACTCGAACATCAGCGGAACTGACGCCGTGGCGGCGTGCGTGGTGTTCAAGAAGATGAAGCCCAGCAAAAAGGACTACCGCAAGTACATAATCAAGACCGTGACGGGGCCTGACGACTACGCATCCATGCAGGAAGTGGTGCGCCGCCGCTACTCACGCATGGTGGAGGAAGGCCAGCCCCTGCCCGACCTTATCATAACCGACGGCGGACAAGGGCAGATGAGCGTGGTGCGAAGCGTTGTCGAGGGCGAGCTTCACTTGGATATTCCCATCGCCGGATTAGCCAAGGACGACCGCCACCGCACCAACGAACTGCTGTACGGCCTGCCGCCGGTGGTCGTGGGAATGAAGACCGACAGCGAGCTGTTCCGCCTCCTGACGCACATGCAGGACGAGGTTCACCGCTTCGCGATAACCTTCCACCGAGACAAGCGCAGCAAACATGCGCTGCACTCGGAGCTTGACGACATCCGCGGCATAGGCCCAAAGACGAAGGACGCGCTGCTGCAAGCCTTCAAGTCTGTAAAGCGCATCAAAGAGGCTGATTTACAACAACTTACAGACATCATAGGGCAAGCGAAGGCGAAGATTGTGTGGGAATACTTTAAAAACCCACCCCAACCCTCCCCAAGGGAGGGAGCTTGATTAGCCCCGAAAGTTGCCACCCTATTGCCAAAAAGGCTGTCAGCAAACAGTTATAAGCATTAAATAGTAAAACAATTAAACAACAAAGCACATCCAGCTTCCTCCCGTCGGGAGGGCTGGGGTGGGTATAAAATATGAAAACAGTTATCCAGCGCGTGAGCCGCGCGTCAGTGACGATAGGCGGAGAGGTGAAGTCCGCCATCGGGAAAGGCTACATGATACTCTTAGGAGTGGCCGAAGGCGACACCGAAGAGGACGTTGACTGGCTTGTGAAAAAGACCGCCGCGCTGCGCATTTTCGACGATGCGGAGGGCGTGATGAACCTCCCCGTGACCGCCGTCGGCGGCGAGATATTGGTTGTGAGCCAGTTTACGCTGCTGGCGTCGTACAAGAAAGGCAACCGCCCTTCATGGATTCACGCCGCCCGGCACGAGGTTTCCATACCGCTGTACGAGAGCTTTTGCGAGAAGCTGCGCCGCGAAACTGGGCTTAAAGTGCTCACGGGCGAGTTCGGAGCCGACATGAAAGTGGAGCTGATTAACGACGGCCCGGTGACTATCTGCATGGATACGAGGCACAAGGAGTAAAGAAAGTGAAGAGTGAAGAACGAAGAGTGAAGAATTAAACAGCGGACGATAAGCCAATACGAACTATTTGTCCTATCAGCCTTATTTGTCCCATCAAACCCCATAAAAAGATGAACAACGAAATAACCATACGCGAAGCGCAACGCCTTGTAGACCAATGGATTAGGCAATACGGCGTGCGCTATTTCAGCGAACTTACCAACATGGCGTGCCTCACCGAAGAAGTGGGCGAGCTGGCACGCGTCATGGCGCGCAAATACGGCGACCAGAGCTTCAAGGAAGGCGAGCCGCAAGACCCGTCGGACGAGATGGCCGACGTGCTGTGGGTGCTGCTCTGCCTTGCCAACCAGACGGGTGTTGACCTCACCGAGGCACTGCGCAAGAACATTGAAAAGAAGACCAAGCGCGACGCCACAAGGCACATTAACAATGAAAAATTAAGGTAAAGGAGGGAAGGAACAAGGAGAAAAAGGAGTAAGGAGATATGGCTTGAAACCCGATACGGGACAAGGCATACCGCGACTTGCCGACAAATAAAATAACAATAAAAACACAGAAGAGTATGACAACAGACAACAAGCACAACGAAACGGCTCACGACCACAAGCATGAGGCGGATTTCCCGAAGATGAGCAAGTATGAAGAGGCGCTCAGCAAGTATCAGACCGACATTGACGACAACGCCGTGCGCGAGGCTGTGCGCAAGCTGATAGCCGAGAAAGTGCACGAAAACGACACGCCGGAGGTAAAGAAATTCCTCTTCGGCAGCATCGAACTGACGTCGCTCAAGACGACCGACAGCGACGAGTCGATACTCGCCTTCACCGAAAGGGTGAACCAGTTTGACGCCACCTACCCCGACCTGCCCCACGTGGCGACCATCTGCGTGTACCCGTGTTTTGCGCGGACGGTGGCCGAGTCGTTAGAGATTGACGGCGTTGAAATAGCCTGTGTATCAGGCAGTTTCCCCTCGTCGCAGGCTCTCTTGGAAGTAAAAATAGCCGAGACGGCGCTCGCCGTGAAGGACGGTGCTACGGAGATAGACATAGTGATGCCCGTGGGCAAGTTCCTCAGCGGCGACTACGAGGGCGTGTGCGACGACATCAACGAGCTTAAACAGGCGTGCGGCGACGCCCCGATGAAGGTAATCCTCGAGACGGGATGCCTCAAGACGGCCTCGAACATCAAGAAAGCGTCTATCCTGGCGATGTACGCCGGGGCGGACTATATCAAGACATCTACCGGCAAACTTGAGCCTGCGGCAACGCCGGAGGCGGCTTACGTGATGTGCCAGGCCATCAAGGAATACTACGAAGAGACGGGCATCCAGATTGGTTTCAAGCCTGCCGGAGGGCTTAACTCGGTGATGGACGCGCTTATCTACTACACCATCGTGAAAGAGGTTCTGGGCGAAAAATGGCTCACCAACAAGTGGCTGCGCCTCGGCACCAGCCGGTTGGCCAACATGCTGCTGAGCGAAATCCTCGGCGAAGAGACGAAGTTCTTTTAATACCCACCCCAACCCTCCCGAAGGGAGGGGGGCTTGACATGCCTAAACCAGAAGCCATAGCCGAGTAATAAAGGTTTATACGGCATTACCTTACTTGCGGCTTTCAGTTCTGCGCGACGGCTTTATAAAACAGACTGTCTCCGAAGATGGCGATAAATACAAAATACTTGCTATCACGCAAAATGGCTGACGAACTTTAATATATGCCAAAATGCAGGCTGACAAGCCATCTTTTACAATGCGAAAGGCGGCAAACCGCAATGCGGTTTGCCGCCTTTCGTAATCTATTGGCTGTCAAGCCATTAAGCCGCTGCCGCCCTACTCTACCCTGCAAAGCATATCAAGCTCCCTCCCTTCGGGAGGGCTGGGGTGGGTGTCGAGTGCAGTTGGGGTGGGTTTTAGGCTGGTTTTGTGGTGTGCCTTTACTTATTCCTCTTAATCACAAAGTCAAGATATGCGCGCAGGCTTTCGCGCAGCGTGGGGTCGTTGACCTCCTTGCGGATGAAGTCCGACGCCTCGGCGTGCAGCTCTTCCATGCGCTGCTCGGCGTATTCTATGCCGCCGTGCGCCTTTGTGAAGTCAACGAGACAGGCTATCTCGTCGCGGTTCACGGTGCCGTCCTTCACCTTCCGAGCCAGCTTGAACATGCTGTCGTAGCCAGCCGAGTTGAGGGCGTAGATTACGGGGAGGGTGAGCTTGCCCTCGGCCATGTCGTTGCCGGTGGGCTTGCCGATGTCGGCGGAGTCGTAATAGTCGAAGATGTCGTCCCTGATTTGGAAGATTATGCCCAATGTCTGGCCGAACTTCTTTGCCTCCCCCACCCTGTCTTCGGGCATTCCGGCCGATATTGCGCCGATTGCGCAGCAGGCTTCGAAGAGGGCTGCGGTCTTGCGGCTGATTATCTTATAATACGTTTCCTCAGATATTTCGCTGTCGGATATGCTCGTTAGCTGCAGTATCTCGCCGTCAGACAGCGTGCGGCCAAGCTCGGCAAGATACCTTACGATGACCTCGTTGTGCGTCACCGAGACGTGCAGCAGGGCGGTGGACAGGATGTAGTCGCCCACGAGCACGGCCACCTTATTGTCGTACACGGCGTTGACCGAAGCCTGCCCCCGGCGCTCGCGGCTCTCGTCCACCACGTCGTCGTGAACGAGCGATGCCGTGTGCAGCAGCTCCAGACCCACCGCCGCGTGCAGCGTCGAGTCGTTAACCCGGCCATAGTTCTTTGCCATAAGCATGATGAGCATCGGCCTCATGCGCTTGCCGGCGCGGTTGCGGATGCGTGTGAAAATCTCCTCCTGCAACTTTCCGTCATGCGTAAGCGATGAGTTGAAAAGGTTGACAAACTGCCCAAGCTCCCTCTCTATTGGCTGCCTGATGATGGATAAATAGTCGGTCATGCTACTAAATTTGTTACAAAAGTAGTTATTTTCTCGGATTAATTGCAAAAAATAAGTAACTTTACACGTAAAAACCGACAAAAAAGATGGACAAGCTTTTCCTTTTTGACGCTTACGCCCTAATATACAGGGCTTATTACGCGTTCATCAAGAACCCACGCATAAACACAAAGGGCATGAACACATCGGCCGTATTGGGTTTCTGCAACACTCTGCACGAGGTGCTGGCGAAGGAGAAACCCACGTATCTCGGCGTGGCCTTCGACCCCCACGGCCCGACGTTCCGCAGCGAGGCTTACGCCCAGTACAAGGCGCAACGCGAGGAAACGCCCGAGGACATACGCCGCTCCGTGCCCGTAATCAAGGAAATATTGGGTGCGATGCGCATACCCGTGCTTGAAGCCGAGGGCTTCGAGGCCGACGACGTGATAGGCACCCTTGCTAAGAAAGCCGACAGCGAAGGCATCAGGACGTACATGCTTACGCCCGACAAGGACTACGGCCAGCTGGTGGGCGGCAACGTCGTGATGTACCGTCCGCGCCACGGCGGGGGCTACGAGACGCTCGACGAGGCCGGCGTGTGCCAGAAGTACGGCATCACGGGCACGGCTCAGGTTATCGACCTGCTCGGCCTCATGGGCGACGCCGCTGACAACATACCGGGCTGTCCGGGCGTTGGCGAGAAGACCGCCGTCAAGCTGTTGCAGCAGTTCGGGTCGGTTGACGCCCTACTGGAACGCACCGGTGAACTGAAGGGCGCACTGAAGAAGAAGGTCGAGGAGAACGCGGAGCAAATAAGGTTCTCAAAGTTCCTCGCCACCATCCGCACCGACGTGCCCGTTGAACTCAACCTGGAGAAACTGCGAGTGACCGAACCCGACACAGCCGAACTGCGCCGGTTGTTCACCGAATTGGAGTTTAAGACGCTCTTGGACAAGTTTCTTAACAACCGTGAAAACATTAAAAACAATGCTAACGGACAACTCGATTTATTTTCAGAAATCACGACCGACGGGCAGGTTGGCGAAGAAAAATCCGCTCTCAGGACGTTAACGGATACGCCGCACACGTATAAACTTGTTGACACAGAGGAAGATATGCTCAAACTTCGTGACTTTTTCATGACAAAAAGTTTTTTAAGTTTAGACACGGAGACAACTTCCACCAACACAATCGACGCCGAACTGGTTGGTTTGAGCTTCTCGGTCAGCGAAAACGAGGCGTTCTACGTGCCCGTTCCGGCCGACCGTCAACAAGCGCAAAACATTGTTAATATTTTCAAACCGGTCTACGAACAGCCCTCAATACTGAAAATAGGGCAGAACATAAAGTATGACATGGAGGTGCTGGCGAACTACGGCGTCGAACTTGCCGGCGAGATGTTCGACACGATGTTGGCGCATTACCTGCTCCAGCCCGAGCAGCGTCACAACATGGACGACATGGCCGAAACGTACCTCGGCTACCGAACCATCCACATCGACGAACTTATCGGGCCGAAGGGCAAGGGGCAGAAGTCGATGCGCGACCTGCCGCCGGAAGAGGTGTACGAGTATGCCGCCGAGGACGCCGACGTCACCCTGAAGCTCAAGAACCTGCTTGAGCCGAAGCTCCACGAGGCCGGCGTGTGGCAGCTCTTCAGCGAAGTGGAGATGCCCTTGGTGCGTGTGCTGGCCTCGATGGAGAGGAACGGCGTGAGGCTTGACACCGACTCGCTCAAGGAAACGTCGCAAATACTCACCGCAAGGATGAACGACATTGAGAAGGAAATTTACCAACTGGCCGGCGAGGAGTTCAACATAGCATCGCCGAGGCAGGTCGGCGAGATACTGTTCGGCAAGATGAAGATTGTAGAGAAGCCGAAGAAGACCAAGACGGGGCAGTTTGTCACATCCGAGGAAGTGCTCCAGCAGCTGCGCGGAAAGAGCGAGATAGTGGGCAAGATACTGGAACACAGGGGGTTGAAGAAGCTGCTCGGCACATACGTAGACGCCCTGCCGAAGCTCGTAAACCCACGGACGGGGCACATACACACGTCGTTCAACCAGACGGTTACGGCCACCGGGCGGCTCTCGTCCAGCGACCCCAACCTGCAGAACATACCCGTGCGCGGCGAGGACGGCAAGGAGATACGCAAGGCGTTCATACCCGAGGAGGGCTGCCTGTTCTTCTCAGCCGACTATTCTCAAATAGAACTGCGCGTGATGGCGCACCTCAGCGGCGACGAAAACATGCAGGAAGCCTTCCGCGAGGGCTACGACATCCACGCCGCAACGGCCGCAAAAATCTACCACGAGACGATGGACAGCGTGACGCGCGACCAGCGCACACGGGCCAAGCGCGCCAACTTCGGCATAATATACGGCATCACCGTGTTCGGACTGGCCGAGCGGCTTGACATCAGCCGCAAGGAAGCCGCCGAGCTGATTGACGGCTACTTCGCCACATTCCCCAAGGTGGCGGAATATATGGAGCAGGCGAAGGCCGAGGCTCGGGAGAAGGGCTACGCCGAGACCCTGATGCACCGCCGCCGCTACCTGCCCGACATCACGTCGCACAACGCCACCGTGCGCGGCTTCGCAGAGCGCAACGCCATCAACGCACCCATACAAGGCACAGCCGCCGACATAATAAAAATAGCCATGGTGCGCATCTACAACCGCTTCAAGCGCGAGAACATCCGCTCGAAAATGCTGCTCCAGGTACACGACGAACTCAACTTCAGTGTCTACCCTGACGAAAAGGAGCGCGTGGAGCACATCGTACTCGAGGAAATGCAAAACGCATATCCCCTTGACGTACCCCTTGTGGCAGACTGCGGATGGGGCGCAAACTGGCTGGAGGCACACTGAGGGTAAATGAAAAATTAAAAATGAATAATTAAAAATTAATTGCCTTTCGGCAGCTGTCAGGCCATCTGCCCTATTGGCCTTATTTGTCCTATTCAGCCCCAAAAACAAATAGCAGAACCCCTTTGTATTGAAAACACCAGTAAAATGGAAAACAAATATATCATCCCCGAACTGCCTCTAAAATATGACCTTGAAACAAAGGCCGTATTAAAACAGCTTAACCTGTCGAACAAAAAGTTAGCAGAACTGAAAGGTGTGGCGCAAACTATACCGAACGAAAACATCCTGATAAATACGCTCACACTGCAAGAAGCCAAAGACAGCTCGGAAGTTGAAAACATAGTAACTACAAACGATGACCTTTACAGGGCCTGAATTAGACCTGAAACATACTATAATCAATGCATCAACAAAGGAGGTGCTCAACTACAGACAAGCTTTGCAAGCAGGCTTCTCAACTGCAAGGAAAACAAAACTGCTCACCCTCAACGATATAAAAAGAATACAACAGAAACTTGAAACCAATAATGCAGGCTTCAGACGCATACCCGGAACAAGACTGAAAAACGCCCAAGGCGAAACTGTATATACCCCTCCACAGAACGGTCAGGAAGTAGAACGGCTTATGGACAACCTTGAAAAATACATCAACGTGGCCGAATTTCACGACGTTGACCCACTGATGAAAATGGCGATAATACACCACCAATTTGAAAGCATACACCCGTTCTACGACGGAAACGGCCGCACAGGACGAATAATATCAATACTTTACCTTGTAATCAACGATTTGCTCGACCTCCCAATCTTATACTTGAGCCGCTATATAACTCACCATAAAAACGAATATTACCACCTGATACAGCAGATTAGGGACAAATCCACGCAGGGCAACGCACACGAATGGGAGCAATGGATACTCTTCATACTGAAAGGTGTGGAAGAAACAGCCGACGAAACGATAAGGCTCGTAAAAGGCATATCGGCGCTTATGGCCGAATACAAGAAAGCATTGCGCCCGTTGTTAGGCAAAAATTACAAGCACGAACTGCTTAACAACCTCTTCTTTCATCCATACACAAAAATAGACTTCATAATGAAAGACATGATGGTGCAACGCAAAACGGCAGCAAAATATCTCGACATGATTGTAAACGCAGGACTGCTTGAAAAGATAAAATTAGGCAGAAGCAATTACTACATGAACATAAGGCTTATAAATTTATTCATGAACCACGGCACAAAGCACGAAGACAAGCACGAACTGATAGAGTCTGTACAAGAATAAATAGCCGGCCAAAGATACACACGTGCATTGATAATATGTACCCGAAAACAAGAAAATGGGTACACGTTGCTCCACACGTTCACCCTAAAAACCCAAAATGGGTACATATTGAAGACAGGGAAGAAATACAGAATTAACAAATTAAAAATTAAAATTCATTGCCTTTCGGCAGCTGTCTGACTATCGGCCACATCAGCCTTATCAGTCCTATTCAGCAAACAAGGCCATCGGCCGCATCAGCCTTATTTGTCCTATTCCCCCTCACCCCTGCCCTTTCGCCATGCGAAAGGCGGCAAATCGCCCACCAAAAGGCGGCATTCCGCGCTGTGAAATGCCGCCTTTTGCAATCCGCTGAAAACCAACAACTTGCGCAGCCATCAGATTTTTCATTATTCATTATTAATTTTTCATTCAAAAATCATTATCTTTGCGGTAGATAAAACCCTGCGAAATGAAACAGTACCCGATAGGAATACAGAGCTTCGAGAGCCTGATAAAGGACGGCTACTTTTACGTTGACAAGACCAAGCTTGTGTACCGGCTCGCCACAACGGGCAGGTATTACTTCCTCAACCGTCCGCGGCGGTTCGGCAAGAGCCTGCTGCTCAGCACTCTGCACGCTTACTTCGAGGGCAAGAAGGAGCTGTTTGAGGGGCTGGAAATCGAGAAGTTGGAGACCGACTGGACGCCCCACCCCATCCTGCACCTCGACCTCAACACGCAGAAATACGACAAGCCGGAGAGCCTCGACAACATACTTGACGAGCACCTGTCCGAATGGGAAAAGCTGTACGGCAGCAACCCTCTTGAACAAAGCCTTGCAAGACGCTTCGACGGAGTTATCAAGCGCGCCCACGAGAAGACCGGGCAGCGTGCCGTGATACTTGTCGACGAATACGACAAGCCCATGCTTCAGGCCATCGGAAACGACGAACTGCAAAGCGCCTACCGCGAGACGCTGAAACCGTTTTACGGCGCGCTGAAGAGCCGCGACGCCGACATACGCTTCGCTTTCCTGACAGGCGTGACGAAGTTCGGCAAGGTGAGCGTGTTCAGCGACCTGAACAACCTCAACGACATTTCGATGTGGGACAAGTATTACGACATCTGCGGCATAAGCGAAGAAGAGCTTGAGCGCGACTTCCGCGAGGACATCGAGGCGCTGGCAGAGGCGCAGGGCATGACCTACGGCGACTGCATAACACGGCTGAAGCACATGTACGACGGCTACCACTTCGACGCCGGAACGCCCGGAGTGTACAATCCGTTCAGCCTGCTAAACACATTTGCCAAACTGAAGTTCGGCTATTACTGGTTCGAGACCGGCACGCCGACCTACCTTGTGAAGCTGCTGCAGCTGCACAACTACGACCTTAACGAGATGGCAAACGAGCAAACGTCGGAAGACGTGCTCAACAGCATCGACGCGGCGTCGACAAACCCAATTCCCGTTATCTACCAAAGCGGCTACCTTACGATAAAGGACTACGACCCGGAGTTCGAGCTTTACACCCTCGGCTTCCCCAACGAGGAGGTGGAAAAGGGCTTCGTCAGGTACCTGATGCCCTTCTACACCACGGTGAACCAGAGCAAGACGGCCTTCGAGATTAGCCGCTTCGTAAAGGACATAGAGCGCGGCGACTACGACAGTTTCCTCACCCGGCTGCGCTCTTTCTACGCCGACATTCCCTACGAGATGCAGCGCGACCTGGAGGTTCACTATCAGAACGTGCTCTTCATCGTGTTCCGACTCATGGGCTTCCACGTCGGCGTGGAATACCACACCAGCAACGGGCGCGTCGACCTCGTGCTGAAGACCGCGCGCTACATCTACGTCATGGAGTTCAAGTTCGACGGAACGGCCGAAGAGGCCATGCGACAGATCAACGGAAAAGGCTACGCCGCACCATTCAAGGCCGACGGACGAACCGTGATAAAGATTGGCGTCAACTTCAGCCGCGAGACCAAGACCATCGACACATGGCTCGCCGAAGAGGATAAGTGAAAAAACCTAACAACGCATAAGGCGGCATCCTGCACTGCAGTATGCCGCCTTTCGCATTCCAAAAAGCCGTGACTTGCACGCCCGAAGGCCGCGTTCCGCAAGGCACAGGGAAACCCGGCGGAAAAACGCCGCCGCACAGGCGCGCACAACGGCACATCTTGCGGACAACCACAGGCTGCCATGCGGCTACCGCAAGACGGCTTCAGCCCTCACAGCCTGTTCTTCTTTTCCCACTTCTTGCGGTCCTGATAGTCTTTGATAATAGCCGCAATGCTGTAAAGCGGAATAAGCAACAGCGACCACCAACCCAAAACAGCGATGACGAAAAACAAGCAAAATATGGTAAAAACAACAAGTGCCATGATGCAAAGATAAGGAAAAATAATTACAAAAAGCCGAAGATGTGCTACGGTTTGGCATCAAGTCTCTTTTATTTTGCAAATGAAAACTGCTTTCGTATGCTTTTTTTATAGCTTTTTTTCTATGACGCTTCGGATTAATTTCGTAACTTTGATGCGGTTAACCTGAAAAACAAAAGGGTGGCGAAAAGAGGAAACGGCGATAAATAAAGGCATATTTTCGCAAAGCCGGTAAGCCGAACACGATAGTTGAAGCAAAACTTAAAAACAATGATGCATGATGGTACAAACAAATGTAAATGAAAAACGCTGTCCTGTCGACGTGTCGCCTGAATCAGGAAATATGGTAAATTCGTTTCTGCCTGATGAAGAAAAGAGGGCGCATGCTTTATCGGAAGTGGCAGATGAAGATAAGTGTATGGAGGAACAACGCGACCCGTTGTTTGAAGAAGCCTCCCGATATGCTAAAGAGAAAGGTGCAACCACTGCTGAATTGCAGAGGAAGTTTGCCATTGGCTACTTTCGTGCAAGCCGCTTGTTGGAACAGTTGAAGTCGGCTGGCGTGACAAGGAGCGAAGGAAATAATTGACAATTAACAATCGTTTAACATTTAATAATCGCTTTATGAAAAATTACAATGAAAAATTGGACGAACTGTTCAAGGAATGGGAAGCGAAAAGCAAGGCCTATGGCGACGACGTGATTTCAAAGGACGGCTTGATGCGTAAGCTGAATGCAGACGTGAATGAGTTGTGGGAACAATCACCCAAGAAAGTCATGTTCTTGATGAAAGACCAGCCAGACGGATGGGGTGACGATACGCGCAACTGGCTGGTTTTGCCGGATGAAGACCCCAACGCAAAGCGCAACAGGGCTGCCAGCCCCATGTTTTTAAAGAGGCTTGCGTTGTTGCTTTACGGGTTTACTTATAACGTGACCGATTATTGGTCTATCGATGAGAAGGAAGCGGTGAAATGTTTTAATGAAGTCCCGTTTGCTTTTGTTGAAGCTAAGAAACAAAGCGGCAAACAGTCGGTAAGCGATGTTGAAATGGATATGTATATTGAGCGGTACAAAGATTTTCTGCTGGAAGAAATAGCCATCTTGGAACCGAATATCATCGTTTGTTGCGGAGGCCCTCAATACCATTTTGCACTTAACACGCTTTACAAGAAAGAGGATTTGGAATGTATCGACCAAAATGTTTATTATGACAAGGATAAGAACGTGCTGGTGATTTATTCGCCTCATCCGAGCACCCCGTTTTGTAGTCATGCCGATTTTTATGCCGGTGTGATGTGTCATTATGAGAACTTCTTGAAAAAATATCATGATTTCTTGAAAGAGTGAGTCCATGTCACAACCTCTGATTATTGCTATCGGCAATGGTGCTTGCAACATTGCCGATAGCATTCAATCGCAAGGGTTTGAAGGCGCGAAATTTGCCTTTCTCGATACGGAGCCGGACGATTTGGAAAATCATTCCGGTGCGGGTAAAACCATTCTGCTGCCAAGCACTGGGGCGGAACGTTATGATGCGTTCAACCGTTTGTTTGCTTCGGATGTGGAAAGGGTTGTCATAATTGCCTGTCTGGGTGGACATACGGGGACGCATTTCTCACTTTTTGCGGCTCGTGTGGCCAAATTGGCAGGTAAATCACCGGTTTGCGTAGTGACCTTACCTTTTGATTTTGAAGGTGCAAGGCGCAAAGTGTTGGCGAAAAAAGCTTTGGACGCGATAAAAGAATGTACGCCCAAAGTGCTGGTTTTCGATAATGAGGATTTGAATAAAAAGTATCCGGACTTGGGCGTTCTCGATGCGTTCAAGAAGGTTGACATGCAGATGGCGGCGGCTTTGCGGAAGATATTTATCTGTCAGTTGGAATAATTTTCTCACCTTGTGCTGTGCTTTGGCATACAGACGGCCTACTTTTGTGGCAGAATAATAGAAGAACTGTATGATGCAAGTAAAAACAATGGCAGAATGGCCGGATGAGGATTACAGCTATCCGTTGCCGGATGTATCGCATCTCTCAGAAAAAGAAGCAAGAAGGTTGCGAACTAAAGGTGTTCAATTCATGGTTTTTAGGGACCGTGAGCAGATAAAATCTGATGAAGAATTCGAACTCTGCATCACTTTGGCGGCTCTTTGGAACTGGCATCATCACACCGATGATGAATATCATGAAGAAATAGTAATGGGCGAAGTGGTGCATCACCGCTTCCTGTGGTATCACGGCAGGCGTTTGAAAGCGTTGCGTGAGAAGCATTTATCGCCATTGATAGAACGGTTGGTGAAGGAAGCCCGCCACGGCCCGATGTCTGACGGCCGCTTTCTGTATCGCTTGGAGTTAGAGAAGCTCCGTTGCATACGGGAATATTTCTCATATTCTTTCATCGCGGACAAGGACGGCAACTTCAGTTTCAAGCCGTGGATGGATATCTGTATAAGCTTGTTGGAATATATTGTGAAAGAAGGCCGTGACATATCCAATGAGCAAAGCCTGCATGTGAACATACGCAACATGGGCGACATTGTGGATGGTGGTTTGATAAGCCTTTATATGGATGCACCTCTGCCATCAGAAGCGAAAGAACTTGAAGTGGACAAGACTTTATATGGCCGGCAAATCTATGTACGCAAAATGGAACGGCTGTATTACCGTATACGCTTGAACAAGATGCAAAACTGGTGGGAACCATAAAAACGAAAGAAACGATATGGAACAACAATCAACTATTATGCAGCACGGCAAATGCAAAAAACAGTATCCAAACGTAATCCTTCCACAGCGCGGGCGAGGTTTCTTTGGCATCGGCATCGAATATCCGCGCACGGCTAAAAATATAGGCACACTGTGGCGTTCGGCGCACATCATGCAGGCCGACTTCATGTTTGTCATCGGCCAAGCCTACCGATTTGTGCGCACTGACACGTTGAAAAGCTGGAAACACATTCCGCTGTTTGAGTTCGATAGCTTTGAACACTTCCATTCAAGCCTGCCAAAGGACGCGAAGTTGGTGGGCGTCGAATTGGATATCCGCAGTGTGCCGCTCACAACGTACCGGCATCCGCAGCGCGCGGTTTACTTGTTGGGTTCGGAACGTGACGGGTTGTCTGCCGAAGCATTGAGACAATGTGATGACGTGGTGCAGATTCCCGGCGAATACAGCCTCAATGTGTCTGCGGCAGGGAGTATTGTTTTATACGACCGTCTGCTAAAAAACGGAAGTTTCGGGAATGTTAGTGGAGTCGGTAGATGAATGAAAGGCGTCGGTGGATGATATTCCACTCTTTTCAGATATAAAAACTGTCTGCTCTACAAATACGAAGCGCACCAGGAGGTGTACGAAACGTTAAAAGAAGAGACAGGGATAAAAAACGGTCTGTTAAGATTTTGATTTATGTGACGAAACCTGTATCTTTGCATACAGGAAAGTGCCGCAAAGGCTTCAAACCGCCTTGCCTGCACTATAAAGAAAAATGGGGCTGCGCACATGGTCTGCGCAGCCCCTGCTTTTTAACAAGAACTGATTTTGCAACTGAAAAAAAATGGGAAACATGAACAACTTTGACTGGGCGGAGGGCATGGCGTGCTCCGTGACCGTGGCCGACAGGGACGCGGTGATTGTGTACATGAACCGCAGGGCGAGGGAACAGTACAAGAAGCACGGATGCCTGATAGGCAAGAACCTGATGGACTGCCACAACGAACGCTCGCAGGCCATCATACGGCGGCTGCTAAGCGAGGGCGGCACGAACGCTTACACCATTGACAAGAACGGCGTGCACAAGGTGATTTACCAGACGGCCTGCACCGACGCCGACGGCCGCGTGGAGGGCATCGTCGAGCTGTCGATGGTTGTGCCGGAGGATATGCCGAATTATGTTAGGGGGAAGGAGTAAGGAGGGAAGGAGTAAGGAAATTAAAGTCATTACCTTTGCTGATTTGTAAACAACATAAAAAAATAATAGATTTAACTTCTATAATTCCTTTTCTCCTTATTTCTTCCCTCCTTACTCCTTCCCTCCTTACTCCTTCCCTCCCTTTAACTTCTTTAACTTCTCTAACTTCTTTAACTTCTTTAAAAAACACTACCTTTGCACACTGAGATTATAAACGTTTATAAGATATGTCATTAAAATGTGGTATAGTGGGGCTGCCCAACGTGGGCAAGTCAACCCTTTTCAACTGCCTGTCGAGCGCCAAGGCGCAGGCGGCAAACTTCCCGTTCTGCACAATAGAGCCTAACGTGGGCATGATAACCGTGCCCGACGAGAGGCTTACGCGGCTGGCCGAAATCGTGCATCCGGGCCGCATAGTGCCGGCCACATGCGAGATTGTAGACATTGCCGGACTGGTGAAGGGCGCGTCGAAGGGCGAGGGCCTAGGCAACAAGTTCCTCGGAAACATACGCGAGACGGACGCGATAATACACGTGCTGCGCTGCTTCGACGACGACAACATAACCCACGTTGACGGCTCAATCGACCCCATACGCGACAAGGAGATTATCGACACCGAGCTGCAGCTGAAGGACCTGGAAACCATCGAGGCGCGTCTGGCCAAGCAGCAGAAGGTGGCCGCCGCCGGAAACAAGGACGCAAAGGTGGAAGTCACAGTGCTGGAAGCATACAAGCAGGTGCTCGAACAGGGCAAGAACGCACGCATAGTGGAGTTCGAGAGCAAGGAGGAGCAGGAGGCCGCGCGCAATCTTTTCCTGCTCACAGCCAAGCCCGTGCTGTACGTATGCAACGTTGACGAGGCTTCAGCAAAGACCGGCAACGAATACAGCCGCCGCGTGGAGGAAATAGCCAAGGAGGAAGGCGCCGAGGCGATGGTCATCGCGGCGAAGACCGAGGAGGACATAGCCAGCCTTGAAAGCTACGAGGACAAGAAGCTGTTTCTCGACGAGCTGGGGCTGGAGGAGAGCGGCGTGAACCGCCTCATAAAGAAGGCCTACGCCCTGCTGAACCTCGAGACGTTCATCACCGCAGGCGAGATGGAGGTGAAGGCGTGGACGTACAAGAAGGGATGGAAGGCTCCGCAGTGCGCCGGAGTGATACACACCGACTTCGAGAAGGGCTTTATCCGCGCCGAAGTGATAAAGTATGACGACTACATAAAGTACGGCTCAGAGGCCGCCGTGCGCGAAGCCGGCAAGCTGGGCATCGAGGGCAAGGACTACGTTGTGCAGGACGGCGACATAATGCACTTCCGCTTCAACGTGTAACCAAACCAACCCCGTCACGCCCGAAGGGAGGGAGCTTGGTTTGCTTCTTCGGCTACGTAATATGAAAGCGTAAAAAGACGGCAAAAGACAATCAAGCCCTTGCCATTCGGAAATGCCGTGGCAAGCGCAAAAGTCGTTGCCAAACAGGTGTTATATTAATGTGATTATAATTATATAAATTGAATTACCTTACCAACAAGGGTTATCAAACTCCCTCCCTTTGGGAGGGTTGGGTGGGTAAATTATTGTTATGGACACTTTTCTCTACATTCTCTGGAACCCCGACCTCGTGGCGTTCCGCATAGGCGGCTTCGCCCTCCGCTGGTACTCGCTGTGCTGGCTCTTGGGCCTGCTGGCGGCGTTCCTCATAGTAAGGAAGCTGTATCAGGAGCAGAAAATCAAGCCGGAGCTGTTTGACCCGCTGTTCATCTACTGCTTCATAGGCATACTCATAGGCTCGCGCCTGGGCCACTGCCTGTTCTACGAACCCGACTATTTCCTTTCCAGCGGCAAGCACATGGTGGAGATGGTGCTGCCCATACACTTCCTGGCCGACGGCTCGTGGAAGTTCACCGGCTACGAAGGGCTGGCCAGCCACGGCGGCACCATCGGACTAATCATAGCCCTCTGGCTGTACGTCCGCCGCACAAAGGTCAACCTCTGGCGCGTGCTCGACAACGTGGCCATCGCCACTCCCGTAACGGCCTGCCTCATACGCCTGGGCAACCTGATGAACTCCGAGATAATAGGCAAGGCCACCGACGTGCCCTGGGCGTTCATCTTCGAGCGCGTGGACCTGCTGCCGCGCCACCCCGGACAACTCTACGAGGCCATAGCCTACGCCATTTTCTTCTTCATCGGCTGGTACCTCTACCGCAAGCAGCCGCAACGCGTCGGCACAGGCTTCTTCTTCGGCCTCTGCATAACGCTCATCTTCACCGCCCGCTTCTTCATCGAGTTCACCAAGGACATACAGGAAGAGTTCGAAGCCTCGATGCTCCTCAACATGGGCCAGCTGCTCAGCCTGCCCTTCATCGCGCTCGGCCTCGTCTGCATGTTCTGCCCGAAAGTGACGAAAAGGCTCGGGGCGGAGAAGTAAGTTCTTAGCAGACAAGGGACGAGTTGACGAGTCAACGATGGACAAGAGACAAACTGAAAAACCTTATTAACATAACATCCCGTTCGTCCCATTACTCCTTTAATACAATATTGTCAGGCAAGTTCGTTGCTTGCCTGACAATATCAAAATGAAAAACATGCTTAACCGAAAATACTATTATGGAACAATTTACATGGATACCGTTTTTTGAAGAATTGGCAGACAAGCTGCTTGAATACAAGAACAACAGGCAAGCGTTGCTTGACTTTATTTATAAAATACCTGCCAAATATGTAAAATATTTGCACGAGGAGGACGGCTCTGAACTTGACGACATATGCCCGTTCACGGTCATCGGGATAATGAACAGAAACCAGACATTTGACAACAGGATAAAAATAATGTCATTGTTCAAACAACATCTTGGCATCAAGGCAAATATACCAGCAGATTTTGTAGGTATTCCAACGTTAAACCCACAAAGAAGTTGGTTTTTCGGCTATGAAAACGTAAGGAAACAGCACGATATAGATAACCTTTGGAGCTTGTTTCAAGCAGCAATAGAATACGCAGACAAAGGAAATGAGCATGAAACAGAATTCATCTCATGCTACAATACCGCAATGAAACAATACAGTGTGAAATGGAATATCACGCAAGGACTGTATTGGATAAGACCGAATTTCTACGTTTCACTTGACGGTCCAAGCCGCACTTGGATGGAAAACAACGGCATAACAGGTAATTTAGGCAACAATCCCCCTTCGGGACATGAATACTTGGAAATAAGGCGGAAAACTGAACAGCTTGCAAGAAAAGGATATAATGGGATGAAGTCGATACCTGAATTTATTGCCGACGCTTTCGAGAAAGCAAAAATATGCGAAGATATTTCTACAACAGACATGGAAGGCATTGACAATGACGAGCTAAACAAAATGCTCAAACTTCTCGAACATAAGAAACAAATAATCTTACAAGGTGCGCCCGGCACGGGCAAGACATACACGACCGCAACACTTGCCGTAGCCTTGTGCGACGGAAAAGAAAACCTGCCAGGCACAAGGAAAGAAATTATGGAACGGTATGATGAGCTCGTTGCTGACAAAAGCATCGCTTTCACTACGTTCCACCAGTCGATGGACTATGAGGAGTTCGTCGAGGGTATCAAACCTGTTAAGAACGATGACGGCAGCATCACATACGACGTAATGGACGGGCTGTTCAAGAAGATTTGCAAGGAAGCCGATTACATAGAGACCGACACGACAGGCAACGAAATCATACGCCAATACCCAACCATCTGGAAAGTGTCGCTGCAAGGCACGGGCGACAACCCTACAAGGACTGACTGTATGGCTAACGGCAGGATAAGGATAGGATGGGACGAATACGGACGAGACATTACCGAAGACACCGACTATTCGAAATACGGCGGCAAGAACGTACTTGACGCCTTCATCAACAAAATGCAGAAAGGTGACTACGTGCTGAGCTGCTACAGCTCAACAACAATCGACGCCATAGGTATAATCGAGGGCGACTACGAATGGCTTGACAATGTGTCTGAATACAAGAGGAGCCGAAAGGTAAAATGGCTGGTGAAAGGCATCAAAGAAAACATCTACGAACTGAACGGCAACACGGCCTTGACACTGAGCACCGTATATAAGCTGAATAACATCACTTACGACAAGCTGAACCAACTGTTAGACAAATATAAAATAAAGAAACTGCAACAACCCGACAACGACGACAAACTACCGTTTGTATTGATAATCGACGAAATCAACCGCGGCAACGTGTCAAAAATATTCGGCGAGCTGATAACTTTGCTCGAAGCCGACAAAAGACTTGGCGCTGAAAACGAAGTGACCGTAACTCTACCATACTCTGGCGACAGCTTCGGCGTGCCGTCAAACCTTTACATCATAGGCACGATGAACACCGCCGACCGCAGCGTGGGATACATAGACTACGCCGTAAGGCGCAGGTTCGCGTTCTTTACAATAAAGGCAAGCCGTAAAGCCATAGAAAGTTATTACGGGGACAACGACGAGCTGTGCGACGTGGCATTAGGATACTTCGACGAGGTTAGCACGCTGTTCGACAACGTTTCCAACGAGTTCGACAAGGACGACGTGATGGTTGGGCACTCGTATTTCATGGCCGAAAATAAAGATGAACTTGACCTGAAGATGGAATACGAGGTGAGGCCGCTGCTGCTTGAATACGTCCGCGACGGCGTGCTGAATATCAGGAAAGACAGCAATGAATACAAGAAGATAGCAAACTATCCAGCAAGCCCGGAGGCAACAGCAAATGACGACGATAATTGACAAAAGGGAACATGAGGAGCTTGATTACGAAGAAATAGGCAATCATGTGGCGTTAGACGGCATACCCATGGCTAACTGCGGCACACCCGACAGGCTGTTGGGATTGACCGTAACCGACATAAAAGCACGCACGCTGAGAACTGGATATTACATCGGCGCCGCATGGATAGCCGAAGGCGACACGGCACTACGTGTATCGCCGAAAATAAAAGGCATCGACTGGTTAAGGATGTTCACCGACTGCTTTTACGAAGCTGACGACGAGATACAGAAACACATCCACAACATTTACCAAATAGACTTCGACAAGCCGAAAATAGAATACAACGGAGGCACAAATATGTTGACACCGTTCATCATTGCGCACTTTCTGTTCTTGGTTAAGAACATTGTACGCAAAGGCTTGAAAAAGGACTACCGGCATGAAGAACAAAACCTGGAAGGAAAGCTGAAAGGCAGGCTTCTGTTCACAAAACAGCTGAAGAAAAACATCGCCGTAGGCAGGCTCGACAGGAACTTTTGCCGATACCAGACATTTTCGGAAAACTGCCTTGAAAACCGGATAATAAGACATGCGTTGCTGTACGCAAGAAACTTCATGGCCAACAACCATTCAACGTTCAACCGTGAGCTGCACGAACTATTGGCAAAAAACCTTGCAGCATTCGCCGGTGTAACAGAAATAACCAGCCGGGAATGTATGGTAACATTACACACAAGCCCCGTATTCCATGACTACAAACGCGCATTGAAGGTTGCAAGGATGATAATACGCCGGTTCGACTGCGACATGCAGCGGTCGCAGACCGAACACGACACGCTCGTGCCGCCGTTCTGGATAAACATGCCGCTGCTGTTCGAGCTTTACATGCTCGGCAAACTGCGCATGAGGCATGGCAAAGGTATAAAGTACCACACAAGAAGTACGGGCAACGAAATAGACTTCGGCAAGCCTTCAGAACAGCTGATAATCGACACCAAGTACACAACAAAGTGGAGCGACGACGGCATTGTGGCCGAACACATCAGGCAGCTGGCAGGCTATGCACGCAACAAGAACATACGGAAGAGGCTCGGCGTTACCGACGACAACGTCATTATGAACTGCATGATAGCCTACCCCGACAGCAACGGAGCAAGCGAATTTACCTCCGCCAACATACAGGATGAGCCTGCTGTGAAGGCAATCGACAGCTATATAAAGACATACAAAATAGGAATACGCCTGCCTGAACTTCAACAATAACCCCTTGGCGGAACCATCGTGCCTACTCATGGCAGATACTTACGGCTTTGCTTACGGTTTCCGCTTGTTTACGGCACGTTTGCAGGAGGCATCCTTTCATGGTGCAAAAGGCCGCCTTTCAAAGGGCGAAAAGCCATGTCTTGCAGGCTGAAAGGACACCATTTGGAAAAACAACCATAGCCGGGCCGCCCAAAACAACTCCGCCAACGGCGGACAATAATGAACAATAAAAGGAAAATAGAGGAAATTTGCGGAAAATTTCCTCTATTCCCCTTTTATTGTAAGATTATTTTCCTTATATTTGCGGCATATTCACGACGCAATGATAGAAAACACCCCGAAACACAACCAAAAGCTTTTCAGGGAAGCCGTAAAGCTGATTTACGACCCCGAAACAGCCCAGCTGATGAAGAAAATCAACAGTTCGTACCTCTACTGGGACAAAGTGAAATATATGGCGCCGGCGGACGTAGACCCCACCGTGCTGTGGCAAGCCGTGAAGCTGCAACGCATAGCCAACGCGAAAGCCGTGACATTCGGCAAATATAAGTTCTATTTCACCGTAACGGAGCAGATGCACGCCATGCTGCACGAGTTCGACATGAACATCGGCGGCAGCCTCGGCACGAACAACCTGATACCCGAAAACGACAAGAACTTCTACCTTGTAAGTTCTGTCATGGAGGAAGCAATAGCCTCAAGCCAGATGGAAGGCGCCTCGACAACGCGCAAAGTAGCCAAGGACATGCTGCGCAAGAACCTTAAGCCGCGCGACAAGAGCCAGCTTATGATAGCCAACAACTACGCCACAATACGTTATCTGTCGGAGCATAGGGACGACGAATTCACCGTGGAAAGGCTGCTCGACATCCACCGTTACATCTCAGCGGGAACGCTTGAGAACAAGGACGACGAGGGAAGCATTCGCCAGACCGACGACATCGTGGCGATGGACGGCATAACAGGCGACATTGCCCACACACCGCCACCGCACGAAGAGGTGGCTCAACTGCTCGAAGAACTGTGCACCTTCGCCAACAACGACTCGCCCGACGACTTCATCCACCCCATAATCAAAGGCATCATACTGCATTTCATGCTTGCCTACATCCACCCCTTTGTTGACGGCAACGGCCGCACGGCGCGCTCACTGGTCTACTGGTACATGATGAAAAAAGGCTACTGGCTCACCGAATACCTGTCAATATCACGCATCATTTACACCAGCAAGGCCAAATACGAGCGTGCTTTCCTCTACACCGAACACGACGACAACGACCTGTCGTACTTCATCCAGTTCAACCTCGACACGATGAAACGGGCCTACGAGGAACTGAAAAACTACCTGCAACGCAAAATCAACGAGCGCGACAGCATCCTGATGTTCAAAGGCGTGAAAGGCATAAACCAGCGACAGGCACACATACTGAAAATCATCACAGGAAAAGAAAACGAAATATTGACCGTAAAGGAAGTAGCCACACGCTTCAACATAACAGGGCACACTGCAAGAACCGACCTGCAAGGGCTTGTAAGGCAAGGTCTGATGGACGAAATACCGCTTAACAACAGGCTAATCGGATACGTGAAATCCGAAACATACGATGAAATCATAAAACATAAAATAAAAGGAAAATAGAGGAAAACTTCTGTAAATTTCCTCTATTTCCCTTTTATTTCTTTCTCACCTTCTCACTTTCCCACCTTCTCACCTTTTTACCACAGCAGCAGTTCCATGTCAACCACGTCGAGCCAGCGGCCCATCTTGTAGCCCACGCTGCGGAAGAGGGACACCCGCTCGAAGCCGAGGCGGCTGTGGAATGCTATGCTGGACGTGTTCTCGCCGGTGATGCAGGCTATGAGGGCGCGGCATCCAAGGGCGCGGCAGTCGGCTATCAGCTGGCGCATCAGCGCGGTGCCGACGCCTTGGCGGTGTACTGACGGGTCGAGGTATATTGTGGTTTCAAGCGTGTTGCAGTAGGCTGCGCGCTCCTTCCACGGGTGGGCGTAGCAGAAGCCCACCACCCTGCCCCGCTCTTCGGCCACGTAGTAAGGCCAGCGCGGCGATATCCCGGCCACGCGGCGGCGCATTTCGTCGGCGCTTACGGCCTCGGTCTCGAAGCTCTCCACGCCGTTCATTACGTATCGGTTGTACAGTGCGGCGATATGGGGGACGTCGCTGTAAGTTACAGTTCTTATAATATAATCCATGACATTAATTGAAAATACGAGCCGGGCGAAATCCTGCGCGCGGCGCGCCGTTCATCCTTCTTTCTTCCTCGACAGCTTCTGGTAGACCGATGGCGTCATGCCCATCACGTTCTTGAAGCAGCGTATGAAGCTCACCGTGTTGCGGAAGCCCACGCCGCAGGCTATGGCCTTGATGGTGAAGCGGTCGTAGTCGGCGCACGAGAGGCGGCGGCACGCCTCCCTCACGCGGTATTCGCTCAGCAAGGTCTTGAAGTTCTTGTTGTACATCCGGTTGATAACGGTCGATACATACTTTGTGTTCGAGCCTACCTTGGCGGCCAATGCGCTAAGGCTGAAGTCAGGGTCGGCAATGGCCGAGGTGTCTTCCAGCACGGCCACAATCCTGTCTTGCAGGCCGTCATGAGCCGCCGCGCCGGCCTGTTTAACGTCGCCGTCACACGTGTCTTGCGGCAATCCGCCGGGACATGCGCCGCCTTCATGCGCGGCGGCACTGTTTTCGACGGCCATCAGCTGCCGGTTTTTCTCAACCAGCAGCATCTGCACCTTGCGCAGCGACACGTTGCGCCTTACCAAGGCCACCGCCAGCGCCACCAGCATCAGCGTAAGAACCGCTCCCACCACCATGACGGCGCTCAGGCGGCTGATGCGTCCCTCGGCCATACTGTCCTTGTAGCGCATCAGCTTGTTGTGCACGCGGAAGAATCCCTCCATGTCATACACCTCGGCACGCAGCTCGTAGTATTTCAGGCGGTAGCTGTCGGCACTGTCGGCGGCGCCCATCCCGGCGAACGCGTCGGCCAGCATCTTGCAGGCGTTGATTACCATGTCTCGCTCGTTCATTCTCACGGCCTCGTCCAGGCAATGCCTGCCCATGCCGAGTGCGCCCTTCCAGTCGGCCCTCGTCACCATGAGGTTGCCAAGCTCGCTGTCCTGAAACAGCACGTATATGCCCGGCATGCGGTGCTCAACGGCGAATTTCCTCGCCGCCGCATGCGCCCCGGCGGCCTCGGCATAGCGCCCCTGCGTGCGCAGCAGGCGCGCCCGCTCGTACATCAGGAAGTAGCGTGTTACTACGTTGTCGGACATTGGCATGGCCTTGTGCAGCATCCTGTAATACTTCGCCGCGTTGGCCGTGTCGGCGGCGTTGGTGTAGAACGAGACGAAGTTGAGCAAGAATGTCACCTGCGCCCCGTCGCCCAGCCGCTCGGCCATCTCGTATCCCTTGTGGGCGAAGTAGAGCGAGTTCTCCACGTCGCCGAAGTTGTGGTATATTATGCTTATGTTGCCGGCGCATCTCATGGCCGTGCGGTCGTCGCCCTCGGCCATGGCGGCCACCAGCCCGTCGGCGAAGCTATCGAAAGCCTTTACTTGCTCGCCGGCCTGTTTGTAGCACTGTCCTTGCTCCAACAGGCTCACGGCCTTCGGCCCTGCGGCGCGTCCGCACATTGCCTGCATGACGAGAAAAAGGGCCGCGGCCACGATAACACAAAGTTTCATTTTACCGTTTTTTATCGGCTGTAAAGTTATAGTTTTTTATTCCAAAACGGTAATAAAACAAGGAAAAACACTTTTTTGGAGTTATATTTCAAGAAATATAATCTTTTAGACGGCCTTAAACCGAAGTGTTACGGACAGTTTTCACTAACTTAGCGGCTGACGAAACACTTTTTTGTTTAACCTTAAAAAGCCATCAAAATCATGAAGAAAGCTACATTCTTAATCCTGACGGCCGTGCTGGCGGCTGTGTGCGGAAAGGCTCGCGCATGGGAAGACGACACGGCGGAAAACACCCAGATTACGCCCACCGGGCTGAACTACTATGAGACCGACGTGAAGACCAACGCCGACGGAGTGACCTTCGTCTTCATACTCGGCGCAGGCTCGCCGCCATCCATGCGCCTGCAGATTGTAAGCCCTGAGGGCGAAAGGCTGCTGGCGCGCGGCGGCGAGGTGATATCGCAGGAGGCCAACAACTCGTGGTTCGGCTTCAACCAGTACGTTGAGCTTGACAGCCGCGGCGACGCCTTCATAGGCGTGGAAGACTGGCGCACGGCGCCCGACGGGGGGCTTAGCACATACGCCATATACAAGTACACGGCGCAGGGCACGAAGGTGCTCGACGGAGCGCTACTCAACGGCGGCAAGGGGCACAGGCTGTCGTCGGGACTGGCGATGCAGGCCACTGACGACGGCGGAGTGGTGTGCGCCTTCAACTATACCGTGGAGGAAGACAACGCCGACTACGTGACGGCCGAGAAGCTTGACGCCGAGGGCCGTTCGGTATGGACGGCAACGCTGTACAAGACCGACGCTTTCAGCAATCCCCTGCCCTGGCTCACCGATGCCGGCGACGGACGCACGGCCGTGTTCATAGCCACGGGCGGACAGGTGAAGATGCAGATAATGCGCGCCGACGGCTCAACGGAACTTGCGCAGCCCAAGACCGTGTACACCGGAGGCATGGCCTCGGCCAAGGCGTGGGAGGTGTTCGACGTGGAAGAGCTGCCCGGACACAAGGCCATGCTCTCCGTCGTTGATGGAAGCAAGCAGGGGCGGCTGATGGTTGTCGGCCCCGACGGCGGCATACTGCTCGACGGCAGCGACAAGGGCGTACTGCTGAACGCCGACTACGCCTATGCCTCTGACAAGCCCGCCGTGACCTACAACGCCGCAGACGACACGTACACCTGCGCCTACAAGATTATGGACAGGTATGAACAGTCACTATCGCAGGTGATGCTCCAGAAGGTGAACGGAGCCGACGGCTCGGCCGCATGGGCTGAGCCGAAAGTGCTGCTGCCGTTCAGCGATGCGAGCTGGTACGGCTACACGCTGGCGCGCAGCGCAGGCGGCGGAAACACGGCGGTGTTTTTCATGGAGATGAACACCACCGACTACAACGATGTGAAGGCCTACATGCAGACGGTTGACTCCGAGGGATGCACCGTTGGAAGCCGCACGGCCTTCGCCACGTCGCACGCCACGAAGCAGACGCTCAGGGTGTCACAGCTGACGGGAGGACGCTTCATAGCCGCGTGGGACGAGGAGCGCACCGGCCAGAACTCCCTCTTCATGCAGGCCGTGACGCCGCAGGGCGGCACGTCAGTCACACAGCCCGAAACCTACGGGGACGGGGAATGCAGCCGCAAGGAATACTTCACCCCTGACGGCATGAAGATACAATCACCGCAAAGAGGCCTTAACATTGTGAGGAGCACGGCAGGAGGCCGCGTCACCACACACAAGTTCATAAAGAGATGACGGCCTTCAGGCCGGCCGTTAACGCCCTTTCACGCGGCGAAAGGCCGCCAATGGCAAGCCCGACGGCGGCATGTTGGCAACGGCCTGACCGACAGACGTTTACATAACACGCAAAAACATAACCCGTAAAAACGAAAACATCATGAAAAACCTGTTTATAACCATTACGCTCGCAGCCGCAATGACGGCCGCACAGGCTCAAAAGACGATAACGCTCGACGCACCCGGCACGCTGCACGAGAACATAGCGGAAAGCGAGAAATACAACATAACCGAACTGAAAATAACAGGGCCGCTGAACGGCACTGACGTAATACTGCTGCGCGACATGGCCGGAACCGACCTTGACAACAACACCACGGAAGGGCAGCTGGCAAGGCTCGACCTGTCCGGGGCGCAGATGAAGGCCGGTGGGGAGCCGTATTACACCGACTACAACAGCATGACCGACTACAGCACCGCCGACAACGAGATGAGCGACATGATATTCTTCAACTGCCAGGCGCTGCGCTCGGTCACACTGCCTGAAACCGCCACGGCCATAGGCAGCGGCGCGTTCAAGAACTGCTCGCAGCTAAGCGAGGTGACACTGCCGCCGGTGCTGGAGGAAATACGGAGCGAGGCGTTAGCCGGCACGGCCGTCACGGCGTTCGCCTTCCCCGACGGCGTGATGCCGTCGGAAGGCGTGCTAAAAAACTGTTCGCAGCTCGTCGAAGTCACACTGCCGGCAGGGTGCACCGAGATACCGGCCTCGGCGTTCAGCGGCACGGGACTGACAGCCGTGGAACTGCCCCAGGGACTGCTCAAGATAGGTGAAGACGCCTTCGGCGGAAGCCAGCTCGCCAGTGTGACAATGCCTGTCACACTGCGCGAGATAGGCGACGGCGCATTCATGATGTGCAGCCAACTTGCCGTAATAAACCTCAACGACGGGCTTGAGAGCATAGGCAGCTCGGCCTTCAGCTGGTGCGACGCGCTGACATCAGTCACCATACCCAACAGCGTGACGGCCATAGGCAGCGGCGCGTTCAGCGTGTGCGAAAGCCTTGCCGAGGCGCAACTGCCCGAAAGCCTGACGGAAATCAGCGAGTCGATGTTCGACCGCTGCGGCTCGCTGCAGAAAATCAACGTTCCCGAAGGGCTTGTCCGCATAGGCGGCTACGCATTCCAGAACAACACCATGCTGGCCGAGTTTACAATACCTGAAAGCGTCACGGAAATAGGCGACTACGCCTTCAGCAACACCGCCCTGGCGGAAATCGTGCTGCCAAAGGGATTGACAAGCATAGGCAGGTCGGCCTTCTCGGGCTGCGGCAACGCCCAGCGCATCGTACTGCCCGAAGCCTTGACGGAAATACCCGACAACGCCTTCACCTACTGCGAGGCGGTGAAGGAAGTGACGGTGAACGAGGGCGTGACGGCCATCGGGCGCATGGCCTTCGCGCAATGCCTGTCAATGGAAAGGCTGACCCTCCCCTCCTCGCTCGCAACCATCGGCCAGATGACCTTCGCAATGAACGACAATCTGACGGAAGTTCACTGCCTCGGCCCCGTGCCAGCAACATGCGAGGCCGGCGCTTTCAAGACAAGCACGGGCGACGTGCCCGAAGGCTGCACCCTGTATGTGCCCGAAGGCAGCAAGGAAGCCTATGAAGCGGCCTCCACATGGAGCAGCTTCACCGACATAAGGGAGAACGGCGGCACGGGCATAAGCCTCAATCCCACGCCTGAAACACGCAGGGAAACAATGCGCCTCGACGCTTCCGGCCGCCGCATAAACGGCACGCGGAGCGGCATAAACATAATAGTGTATGACGACGGGACGGTGAAAAAAACAACAATACGCTGACATTCGGCGCATACTAAAACAAAGGCGGCCAAGCATGCGGTAAATTCCCGCATGCTTGGCCGCCGTACTTTATCCGCCGTACAACCGCCGGCAATCAGTCTTCAAACATTCATTTACCGGTCACAATCTTCTTTATTTCATTGAGCTTGTTGAGCGCCTCCACGGGAGTGAGGTTGTCGATGTCGAGACCGAGGATTTCGTCGCGCACCTGACAGAGCACGGGGTCTTCAAGCTGGAAGAAACTGAGCTGCATGCCGTTGCGGCCGGCGTTGATTTTCTCGGCCGAGGGCTTGCCAACGGTTCCCACCTGCGCGTTGTCCGCCTCGAGCTGTTTCAGTATGGCTTCGGCGCGGCGCACGATGCTCTTCGGCATTCCGGCGATTTGCGCCACGTGGATACCGAAGGAGTGTTCGGAGCCGCCGCGTTCGAGCTTTCGCAGGAAGATGACCTTGCCGTCCACCTCGCGCACGCTGACGTTGTAGTTCTTTATGCGCTTGAAGTTCTTTTCCATCTCGTTAAGCTCGTGGTAGTGGGTGGCGAAGAGGGTGCGTGCGGCGGCCTTGGGGTGCTCGTGCAGGTATTCCACGATGGCCCATGCGATGCTTATTCCGTCGTAAGTCGACGTGCCTCGGCCAAGCTCGTCGAAGAGCACGAGCGAGCGCGGAGTGGCGTTGTTGAGTATGTTGGCGGCCTCGGTCATCTCCACCATGAAAGTAGATTCGCCCAAAGAGATGTTGTCCGACGCGCCGACACGGGTGAAAATCTTGTCCACCAAGCCTATTTTCGCGCTCTCTGCCGGCACGTAGCAGCCCGTCTGGGCCATCAGAGTGATGAGCGCCGTCTGTCGCAGCAGAGCCGATTTACCGGCCATGTTGGGACCTGTTATTATGATTATCTGCTGTCGGCGGTCGTCAAGGTAGACGTCGTTGGGCACATAGCTCTCCCCTACCGGCAGCTGGGTTTCTATCACCGGGTGGCGTCCCTGCTTGATGTCGAGCACTATTTCGTCGGCTTCTATCACCGGACGGACGTATCCGTGTTCCTCCGCCGCTTTGGCGAAGGACAGCAGGCAGTCGATTTTAGCCACCAAGGCGGCGTCGGCCTGGATGGCCGGTATGTACTCCTGCATGGCTTCAACAAGCTCGCCGAAGAGCTTAGCTTCGAGCGAAAGGATTTTGTCTTCCGCTCCGAGGATTTTCTCCTCGTATTCCTTCAGCTCCTGAGTGATGTAGCGTTCGGCCTGCGCCAGTGTCTGCTTGCGCACCCAGTCGTGCGGCACCTTGTCCTTGAACGTGTTGCGCACTTCCAAGTAATAGCCGAAAACGTTGTTGTAACCTATCTTGAGCGAGGCTATGCCGGTGGCCTCAGTCTCGCGCTCCTGTATCTTCAGCAGATACTCCTTGCCGCCGGTGGATATGCTTCGCAGCTCGTCAAGCTCGGCGTTCACTCCCTGGCGTATCACCCCGCCCTTGCTGACAAGCTGCGGAGGGTCGGCGTTCACCTCGCGCCCTATCCTGTCGCGCAGCCTCTCGCAGAGGCTGATGTTCTCGCCGATGCGGCGCAGCGAGTCGTTGCCCGACTCAAGACAGGCGGCCTTCACGGGGCCGAGAGCCTGCAAGGCGGCGCGCAGCTGCACCACTTCGCGCGGCGAAACGCGCCCCACAGCCACCTTTGATATTATGCGTTCGAGGTCGCCCACGCGGCGGAAGCTGCTGTCAACAACGTCGCGGAACTCTGTGTTCCGGAAGAAAGTGTCAACCACGTCGAGGCGCGACTCTATGGCCCTTGCGTCGCGCAGGGGGAACACAAGCCAGCGTCTAAGCAGGCGCGCGCCCATCGGCGTTACGGTATGGTCGAGCACATCGAGGAGCGACGAGCCGTCGTCCTGCATCGGGTGCAGCAGTTCAAGGGAGCGTATGGTGAAGCGGTCGAGGCGCACGTAGCGTTCCTCGTCGATGCGTGCGAGCGACGTTATGTGGCCTATGTGCGTGTGCTGGGTCATCTCGAGGTAATGGAGTATAGCCCCGGCGGCCGTCACACCGCTGCGCAGATGGTCAACGCCAAAGCCCTTGAGCGACTTCACGCCGAAGTGCTTTAGCAGCTTCTGCTCGGCGGTCTGCTCGGCAAACACCCAGTCGTCAAGCTCGAAGGTGAAGTATTTGCTGCCGAACCACCGCTCGAACGTCTCCCTCTTGCCGCGCTCGAAGAGCACCTCCTTCGGCGAGAAGTTCACGAGCAGCTTCTCAACGTAGTCGTAAGAGCCTTCACCGGCTATGAACTCGCCGGTTGATATGTCAAGGAAAGCCACGCCGCAGGCCGTGCGTCCGAAGTTGACGGCTGCAAGGAAGTTGTTTTCCTTGTAGTCAAGCACGTTGTCGGTCATGGCCACGCCCGGCGTCACAAGCTCCGTTATGCCGCGCTTCACGAGCTTCTTAGTGAGCTTGGGGTCCTCCAGCTGGTCGCAGATGGCCACGCGGCGGCCCGCCCTTACGAGCTTTGGCAGGTAAGTGTCGAGCGCGTGGTGAGGAAACCCCGCCATCTCGGTGGGATTGTTGTTCACGCCGCCGTTGTTGCGCCGTGTCAGCGTTATGCCGAGTATGCGGCTGGCGTCGATGGCGTCTTGCAGGTAAGTCTCGTAGAAGTCGCCGCAGCGGAACAGCAGCAGTGCGTCGGGGTGCTGCGCCTTGAACGAGAAAAACTGCTTCATCATCGGCGTAAGCTCGTTGTCTTTCTTGGACATATCTTTATTTTTTTAGAGTTGACAAGTAGACAAGTGACAAGCAAACAAGGAAGTTTCCTTTGTCAACAGGCAAGTCAAATCCCCTTGTCTGCTTGTCTGCTCATAACTTGTCTGCTTATAAATTTTCCTGCAAAATTACAAAAAATCGGGCGGATGGTAAAACTTCCGCCCGGTTTTTATGCTTGACAAAACCGTGTAGACACGGCTGTACACCGGCCTTTCAAACCGCTGTAAGGCTGGCTGCGGCGCGTCATTTGAAAAGGATTGCGGCTCGTTCGCCCGGCTTCAGCGTCAGGGCTACGAACTCCCCTGCCCCGCGCTCCTCGCCGTTCACCTTCACGGAGGTGACGCCCTGCGGCGTCTTCAGCCGTATGTCGGGCTGCCATCCGCCCGTTACGGTCACCTCTGTGGGCTTGCCGCCGCTCCATTTCATGTCAACCGAAGCGCCGCCGCGCACCTTGAAGCCGTGCAGGCTGCCCTCCGTCCACTGTGAAGGCAGGGCCGGCAGCAGGCTTATGAAGCCGTCCTGGCTCTGCACCAGCATCTCGGCTATGCCCGACGTTCCGCCCCAGTTGCCGTCCATCTGGAATGGCGGATGCGAGCAGAACAGGTTGGGGAACGTGCCGCTGCCGTGCTGCTTCGGGTCGGCTTGCGTATAAGCCGGGTGCAGCAGGCTGCGCAACAGCGTGTAGGCGCGGTCGCCGTCGCCAAGGCGCGCCCAGAAGTTTATCTTCCACGCGCGGCTCCATCCCGTGCCGCCGTCGCCCCGGCGGTTGAGCGTGGCGCGGCAAGCGTCGGCCAGTTCAGGCGTCTTGTACGGCGAAATCTGGTTGCCGGGGTGCAGCCCGTAGAGGTGGGACACGTGGCGGTGGTGCACGTCCACTTCCTCATAATCCTCAAGCCACTCCATCAGGTAGCCCTCCTTGCTCACCTGGTGGGGCGGCAGCTGCGCCACGGCGGCACGCAGGCTGTCGGCATAATCTGCGTCAACGCCGAGCGCGGAGGCGGCCTCTGCCACGTTGGTGAACAGCTCGCGCACAAGCTGTATGTCCATTGTAGGACCCATGCAGACGCTCACCGGGGTGCGGTCGGTGGGCGAAGCGTAAAACTCGTTCTCGGGCGACGACGTGGGCGCGGTTACAAGCCATCCGTGGCTCGGCTCGCGCACCATGGTAGACAGGAAGAAGTCAGCCGCGCCCTTCATCACGGGATATATCTCCGTAAGGTAACGCCTGTCGCCCGTGTAGAGCCAGTGTTCCCACAGGTGGGCGCAGAGCCACGCTCCGCCGGTGTTGGTCGCGCCCCACGATGGGTGCTGTCCGGGCGCGGTGTAGTTCCACACGTTTGTCATCATGTGGAGCACCCAGCCGCGCGCAGCGTCGCCGTAGAACGCCTTGGCGGTAAGCTCTCCGCTGGGCACAAGCCGCTCTACAAGACCGATGAGGGGCTGGTACAGCTCGGAGAGGTTGCACGGCTCTACGGGCCAGTGGTTCATCTGCACGTTAATGTTGGTGTGGTAGTCGCCGTTCCAGGGCGTGCCCGGCTCGTTTGCCCACAGGCCCTGGAGGTTTGGGGGCAGGCTGCCGGGTCGCGTGCTGCTGATGAGCAGGTAGCGGCCATAGTTATAATAGAGGGCGGCGAGCGATGGGTCGTCGGCCTGCTGGAAAGCCTCTATGCGGCGGTCGGTGGGCAGCTGCGCCACGGCGTCGTTCACGGGCAGCGTCACTCCGTTGCGCATGAACAGCCTCTGGTATGCCGCCACGGCCTCGCCCTTGGCCTTGCATAGGCATGAACGCACGGCCGTGTCGAGCAGCCGTGCGGCCTCCGTGCGGTAAGTCTCGCCTGCGAGGAATGACGTTGCCGCCGACACTACAATCCAAGCCTCGTCGGCTCCGTCCACTTCCACCGTTCCGCCTCTTGTCGTCATGCGTCCGCCAACGGGCTTCACGCCGGCCAAGGCCGAATATCTTACGCCGCAGCGGGTGGAGTCGCCGCTGTCGAGCGTGCCCGATATTTCGAGCGTGCCCTCGCCGACTGTGTTCACATTGCCGCGCTCCGGGCGGCTCAGCGCGAGGCTGAAGCCTACTGACGCGGGGCGCGAGGCCGTGACGTGGATTACGAGAACGTCGGCCGGGCGCGAGGCGAAGTATTCGCGTGTGTAGGTTACGCCGCCGCGAGTATATGTGGTGTAGGCCACGCCTGCCTCAAGGTCGAGCCAGCGGCGGTAGGCGGCGGTGTCGCCCTGCGCGGCGTCAGTGTAAGCTATGTCCATGTCGGCCAGCATCTGGAAGGCGCCGTAAGTGCCGCCGTAGCCGGGCGTGCGCGGCACAAAACTGCTGTACATAAGCTCCTGCGCCTCCTTGTTCTTGCCCTCGAAGAGCAGGCGTCTTATCTCGGGCAGGCTGCGTGAAGCCTCCGCGTTGCGGTAGTCGGCCTCCGAGCCGCTCCACATGCTGATTTCGTTGAGCACGACATGTTCGCGCGCCACGCCGCCGTCGGGCATCATGCCCAGCCGTCCGTTGCCCAAGGGGAGCGTCTCTTCCCACTGCCGGGCTGGCCCGTCATACCACAGCGCAAGGTCGGTGCGGCCTGCCGCAAGGGGGTCAGGCTCGCGTCCGGTCAGCGCGCGGTATATGCCTGCCGCGATGACAGCCGCCCCGCGCCTGTCGGGGTGCACTCCGTCGGTGTAAGCCCAGGGGTGGTAGGGGCGCAGCAGTGTGTTAAGGTCGATAACGGGCAGGTGGCGTTCGCGCGCCACTTCCTTTATCCGCGGTATCACGCCGTAGGTCATCACGCTGTCGCTGATGCCCCATTCCTTGTGCTCCGCCGGAACGGGCAGGCAGAGGTACACCTTGGGGTGGGAGGGCAGCGCCTGGAAGGCGTCAACCATGGTGCGCAGGTCGGCCTGGAAGTCGTCCTTGTGCGCCCAATTCTCAGGCTTGGTGTCGTTGGTGCCCAGCATGATTGTCACCACGTCGGGCGCGAAGTCCAGCGCGTCCTTGTAGCGTTGTTTCGACATGTAGGGCAGGTTGCCCTTCATCATCAGCGTGTGAGCCGACAGTCCGAAGTTGCCAACCTCGTAGCCGTCGCCAAGCATGCGCTGCAGCACGGCAGGGTAGCTCTCCGTCTCAGGGTGGGCCAAGGCGTAGCCCTCGGTGATGCTGTTGCCCACGCAGGCTATCCTTACCTTGCCCTGCGCGGCGGCGCCCAGCACCACAGACAGCGCCAGCATGAATAATATAAACTTGTTTCGCATAACCGTTTTGAGTTTCTGCAAAAATAAGAAGAAAAATGAAAAATGAAAAATGAAGAATGAAGAATGAAGAATGAAGAATGAAAAATCATAGGTATGGTATCAGGCTTATTTGGCCTATCAGCCCTATTTGGCCTATTAGCCTTATTTGGCCTATTAGCCTTATTAGCCCTATTCAATTAGCATAGGCCAAATAAGCCTGATAAGCCCGATACCCATCCTCCTGATTATTCATTATTCATTATTCATTATTCATTCTTCATTATTCATTTTTCATTCTTCACTCTTCATTCTTCACTCTTCACTCCCCCATAATCCTCACCATGCCGTTTATCGGGTTGGTAGAGTCAGTCGAATACATCAGCCAGCAGTATCTGCTGAACATCGACGTCTGGCGCACCCCCTTGCGGTTGCGAGCGTTGAAGGCCATCGAGTAGGGGTTGGCCGGCAGCGGCACGTGCAGCACGGCGCAGGCACGCTCAACGATGCGCCTGAAGCCGAAGGGGCGGCCCTGCCCGTCGGTCATAAGACCCGTGAGATACACCACGTGCGACAGATCCATAAGGTCGGTCACAGTCTCCATCCAGTAGATATTTTCCGCAGGCGAACGCCCCAACAGCTCGGCGAACTGTGCCACGAGCTTCTCCTTTGCGCGCTGCCTCTGCTCGCGCGTGAGCGTCTGCGAATACTCCCTTGCGCGCATCACGCACGCGTTCTTTTCCATTTCCATTGTCATTTCCTGAAATTGTTAGGTTAATTGAAAAACTTGTTACTTGTTACTTGTTCCTTGTCAACTCGTCAACTTGTCACTCGTCAACTCGTCACTTGTCAACTTGAAAACAACCGGCTGCAAAATTACACGCATTCCGTGCACAATAAGTTCACAACACTATATACTTTCTCCCCGTTCTGCTAAAAAACGTGAACGGAACAGACAGCCGGAGACGGGATGGGGAATTAAAAATTAACAATTAAAAATTAAACTGCGACGCTGGCGTCAGTCTGCAAACCAATACCATTTAACACAAATCATGTGCAAACAAAGCAGCCAAACTGCCTGATTTTTCATTGCTAATTTTTCATTGTTAATTGTTAATTTCTTAACATGCTGTAACCCAACGCGTTACCGTATGCCGCCTTTCACACGGCAAAAAGCCGCCTTCCGCGCCCCGAAACACGGCCTTTGGCAGGGCAGGGGACGGCCCTCCGCCGCACAGACCGCAACCCCTTGGCGCACAGCGAGTTGCAGATTGTCAAGCGTTCCACTCCTGCAATGTACAGCGCCGGGGCTTGGACGGCGGCCGTTTTCGCCGTACCTTTGCCGGTGAAAGATGCGCATCAGTCAAACAACAAACAATTTTCAATTAACAGACAAACTTAAAAACTTAAACATCATGGCAGTATTTTACAAGCTTTATCAGGACAACAGGAGAACATCAAGCAACCAGGGCAAGTGGTACGCACGCGCCGTACACACCGGAACGGTAGACATCGACGACCTCGCCGAGGAGATGCAGGCCAACTGCACAGTGAAGCGCGCCGACATAGTGGCCGTACTCAGCGAACTCGTGGAGACAATGCAGAAGCACCTGCAAATGTCGCACCGCGTCAAGCTGAACCGCCTCGGCACATTCAAAATAGGCATGTCCACACGCCCGGCCGACACGATAGAGGAGTTCACCGCCGGCCAGAACGTCAAGTCGGTGCACGTCCTCTTCCAGCCCGAGACGAAAATCGAGAAGGACAAGACCCGCGTGCGCGCCCTCCTCACCGGCTGCAAAGTCAAGGAGCTGCCCAAAAACGCCATAGGCGTGGCACTCGACGACACGGAGGAAACAGCGTGACGGAAAGGTGAAAAAGTGAGAAGGTGAGGAAAGGTGAGGAAAGGTGAGAAGGTGAGAAGGTGAGAAGGTGAGGAAAGGTGAAAAAGTGAAAAGGTGAAAAGTAGAAAGGGTAGCAAGGTAAAGTATGAAAAAGGTGAGAGCGGCAGGGTAGGGCAGGCGCCGCCCTGCCTCCGCTCAACCCAACAGCTCACAGCCTACACAACAACTCATAGCCAACCCAACAACTCCCACTTCACCTAACAATTCCCAACCAACCCAAAAATTCCCAACCCAACCTAACAATTCCCAGTCTCTCCCACACCCAGCCCTCTCAGTCCTCCCAGTTCTCCCAGCCCTCCCCCAAACTAAAAACTAAAAACTAAAAACCAAAACCAATGAGCGACAAAGGAAAACAAACAGCATCGATAATCCTGAAAATCATCGCAGCCATAGCCACCGCCATCCTCGGCGTGTTCGGCGTAAGCGCTGCAATCTGAGAAAGGTGAAAAGGTAGAAAGGTGAAAGGGTGAGGAGGTGATACAAGCGTTTTTGCGCAAAATCATCACTTTCTCACCTTTTCACCCTTTTACTTTTTTACTTTTTCTTTTGATTATCCGGCAAATAATCCTATCTTTGCAGCAACCGCCGTTGGCATGGCGTTGCAGCGCGGTTATTTCGTGGGTAAATATTAGCGTTAGCTATTATTCTTGTTCTTATAGTAAAACTTATAATAAGATACTCTTAAAACAAGTTTTTTCAACTTTATAAAATATATATTGCAATTGGAATAGTCGTATTGATTTTTTCATTTACCCTATCATCAAATAAAAATTATATAAAACATGAAAATACAAGGCTATTTAGAATCAGAAGGAATTATTGTAAAAATATCCTCTGTGGAAGATATTAAAAACTTCCTTGAAAAGTTAGGACGAACTATAAATGAAATTACAGAAATTGAACTTGACAAATTAGTATTTTTTAAAGTCAACAGTATGCCTAGTACATATAAATTAATTGACAAGTCCTTCGCATTTTCAACTTTCCTTTAAAGGGACTGCAATAGGTGGTTTACGATATAAGAAAGCCGCCCGGATTGTGAGCGGCTTACTTGAAGAGTATGAATAGACTGGATTTATTCCTTTATGGAATTGAGGTCACGGAACAGTTTTACGTATTGCGGCCAATAATGGAATATGCTGTAAACAATGCCTAAAATCAGTCCAATTGTCATTATCCAGAAGCCAATACGGTGAAAAGTCCATACGCTCGGCAAAAGAAGGGCGAAAAAGGAAACAAGACACATGCCGATGAATATTTCACCCGATAAAGTCAGCAACTTGATAGTTGCAGTTTTTGAAAAAAGTTGTTTGGGAGAGAGGACGGCTATGTTGATGCTCTTTAATTTGCGGTACAGATAAATGTACCATATTGCACCGATAGCGAGGAACGAAGACAGGTATATTTTCAGATAGAGAGGAAACGAGATTGGATTGATGTTGTAGATTGCCGCAGGCACAAATATAATAGCTACTAAGAGCAAAGATGTATATGCCTTGCGGAATTGTTTTAGTATCTTGGTCTGCGCTGTTTTGGAGGCTGACACGTTTATCTTTATATCGGTGTTTGTCTTGGCGAGCACCTGCTCAAGCGTTGACATGCTTTTTTTAAGTTCGTTGAGTTTCATATTACATCTGTTTTGAAAGTTTGTCTTTAATACGGCGGATTTTAACTGCAACAGTATTGCGTTTAATGCCAAGTGTATCAGCTATTTCATCATACGAATACTCATCAAGCCAAAGGAGTATGATAGCTTTCTCCATATCTTCAAGTCTATTAATTAGTGAGTGCAGAACTTGAAGATTCTCCTTTTGCGCATCGTCAATCTCGGAAGAGAGGTCGAGCAGACCAAAATCAACCGATACGGTTTCTATGTTTGATTTTGACGAACGCAAGGCCATGAGTGCCGAATTTACTGCTACCCGATAAATCCATGTAGATATTTTGCTGTCACCTCGGAACTGTTTTAATCCCAGCCAGATGTTGACATAGATTTCTTGCCGAAGGTCATCAAACGGCAATTTGTCGGTAGCATAGAAATAGCTGACCTTGTTGATAATTCGGGAGTGCTGCTTTATGAGCGAGGCAAAATCCCTTTCGTTAGTTGGTGGGTCTGTCATACTTCGTTTGTTTTGCCTCGTTAGATGCAGATTTAGCCCCGAAAGTTTCATAAACGCGATTTATTTTAGGTATTTTTTGTTTCTCTCTGCAAAAGTAGTAATAATCAGGTGAATACACACTCTCTACGAATGAAGCTATTGTGCTTGTAGATTCCTCGTTCTCTATTCACTTGGTGGATTGTTAGTCACCTAAATTCGTATTAGCCGACATTTTACTTCAAGGCGTCCACCACCCGCAAAAAACACTTACCAACTGTTAATATTTAGTTAAATATTACAGCTCAAACTCAAGTCTTTTCTAAATCTTTCATTCCCTCAAAGCAATTTTTTCACTCCCACTTTTCCTTAACTGATAGTTGTACCGTTATTTTCTCATGTGGCTGATATTCAGCGATAAAAGTCATTGAAAATCAATTCCTCATGGAAGTTTTGAGTATTTTGAAAAAGCATTATTTCCTTTAAATAAAGAAATAATCAAAGAAAATTAATACATGTCATAATTTTATTTGCGGATTTGCAATCATAACTGTAAATTTGCAAAAACTAAATTACATAAACAGTCCGTCCTAAACCTTTCTCTAAAACAATAAAGGCTTAGGACGGATTTGTTTTTCTACTTTTTTACCCTTTCACCTTCTCACCTTCTCACCTTTTTATTATCTTTGCATCTTGGATTATTGCATACGAACAAAAACAAGATACGAAGCAATGGAATACAACTTCAACGAGATTGAGAAAAGATGGCAAAAGAGGTGGGCCGAGATGAAGACCTACCACGTGACGGAGGACACGCAGAAGCGGAAGTTCTACGTGCTCAACATGTTCCCTTACCCCTCTGGGGCGGGACTGCACGTGGGCCATCCGCTCGGCTACATAGCATCAGACATATACGCGCGCTACAAGCGGCAGCAGGGCTTCAACGTATTGAACCCCATGGGCTACGACGCTTACGGCCTGCCGGCAGAACAGTACGCCATACAGACGGGACAGCACCCGGCCGTGACGACGGAGCAGAACATCAACCACTACCGCGAGCAGCTGGACAAAATCGGCTTCTCGTTCGACTGGGACAGGGAGGTGCGCACGTGCGACCCGAAGTATTACCACTGGACGCAGTGGGCGTTCATCAAGATGTTCAACTCATACTACGACAACGCGCAGCAGAAGGCCAGGCCGATAGAGGAGCTTGAGAAGCGCCTCGCCGAGCGCGGCACCGAGGGCTTGGACGCGGCCTGCTCGGAAGAGCTGCGGCTGACGGCAGCGGAGTGGAATGCCATGACGGAGAAGCAACAGAGGCACACGCTGATGAACTGGCGCATTGCTTACTTAGGCGAGACGATGGTTAACTGGTGCGCCGGACTGGGCACGGTGCTGGCCAACGACGAGGTGGTTGACGGCCTGAGCGTGCGCGGCGGCTACCCCGTTGTGCAGAAGAAGATGATGCAGTGGTGCCTGCGCGTGTCGGCTTACGCACAAAGACTGCTCGACGGACTTGACACGGTGGACTGGACGGAGTCGCTCAAGGAGACGCAGCGCAACTGGATAGGACGCTCGGAAGGAACGGAGATAGAGTTCAAGATAGCCCCCCACACACTCCCCCGAGGGGGAGCTTCCGATACCGACGAAGCAAATCAAAGCTCCCCCTCGGGGGAGTGTGAGGGGGGCTTCACCATCTTCACCACCCGTGCCGACACCATTTTCGGCGTAACGTTCATGGTGCTTGCGCCGGAGAGCGAGCTGGTTCAGCAGGTGACCACGCCCGAGCAGAAGGCCGAGGTGGACGCTTACCTCGAACGGACGAAGAAGCGCACCGAGCGCGAACGCATCAGCGACCGCTCCGTGAGCGGCGTGTTCACGGGCAGCTACGCCATAAATCCGTTCACGGGCGAGGACATCCCCATCTGGGTGTCTGACTATGTGCTGGCCGGTTACGGCACGGGAGCCATCATGGCAGTGCCTGCACACGACTCGCGCGACTACGCCTTCGCCAAGCACTTCGGACTGGAAATTCGTCCGCTCATCGAGGGCTGCGACGTCAGCGAGGAGAGCTTCGACGCCAAGGAAGGCACGGTTTGCAACTCGCCACGCAAGGAACTGATTGAGAATGGAAAATTGGGAATGGAAAATTATGATTACTCCGACGGCAAACAAAGCAACGAAGGTAATCGCAATTCTCAATTCTCACCTCTCAAATCTCCATTGATATTAAACGGATTAAGCGTCAAGGAAGCCATTGCCGCTACAAAGAAATACGTCAAGGAGCACAACCTCGGCCGCGTGAAGGTGAACTACCGCCTGCGCGACGCCATCTTCTCGCGCCAGCGTTACTGGGGCGAGCCGTTCCCGGTGTACTACAAGGACGGCGAGCCGTACATGCTGCCGGAGGACTGCCTGCCGCTGGAACTGCCCGAAATAGACCAGTACAAGCCTACGGAAACGGGCGAACCGCCGTTGGGACACGCAAAGAAGTGGGCTTGGGACACGGAGAAGAACTGCGTTGTTGACAAATCGCTGGTTGACAACGTGACCGTGTTCCCCTTGGAACTGAACACCATGCCGGGCTTCGCAGGCTCGTCGGCATACTATTTAAGGTATATGGACCCGGCCAACGACAAGGCTCTTGTAAGCCCCGAGGCCGACCAGTACTGGCGCAGCGTAGACCTGTACGTGGGCGGAACGGAGCACGCCACAGGCCACCTCATCTACTCGCGCTTCTGGAACAAGTTTCTGCACGACCTCGGAGTGTCGTGCGAGGAAGAGCCGTACAAGAAGCTCGTAAACCAAGGCATGATACAGGGACGAAGCAACTTCGTGTACCGCGTGAACCAACAGCCCCCCCTCAATCCCCCCGAGGGGGGATGCCGGAATGGCGACGAAGGCAACCAGTCATCCCCCCTCGGGGGGATTGAGGGGGGGCTATTCGTCTCCTTCGGCCTTAAAGACAAGTACGACACAACGCCGATACACGTCGACGTGAACATAGTACACGGCGACGTGCTCGACATCGACGCCTTCAAGGCATGGCGGCCGGAGTATGAGAACGCCGAGTTCATCATGGAAGACGGCAAGTACGTGTGCGGCTGGGCCATCGAGAAGATGTCAAAGTCGATGTACAACGTCGTCAATCCCGACATGATTGTCGAGAAATACGGCGCCGACACGCTGCGCCTGTACGAGATGTTCCTCGGCCCGGTGGAGCAGAGCAAGCCGTGGGACACCAACGGAATAGACGGCTGCCACCGCTTCCTAAAGAAGTTCTGGGCGCTCTACTACGACCGCGACGGCATGAAAGAGCTTACCGACGGCGAGGCGACGGCCGACGAGCTGAAGAGCCTGCACAAGCTCATCAAGAAGGTGACGCAGGACATCGAGGCCTTCAGCTACAACACGTCGGTGGCCGCGTTCATGATATGCACAGGCGAGCTGGCGCAGATGAAGTGCCGCAACCGCGGCGTGCTGACCTGTCTTGTGAAGCTCATAGCCCCCTTCGCGCCGCACATCGCCGAAGAGCTGTGGCACGCGCTGGGCAACGAAAGCACCGTATGCGACGCCCCGTGGCCGGTGTACGACGAGAAATACTTGGTTGAACCGACCGTCCAGCTTACCGTGTCGTTCAACGGCAAGGCGCGCTTCACCATGCAGTTCGCCGCCGACGCCGACAACAAGACCATCGAGGACGCCGTTCGCGCCGACGAACGCTCGGCCAAGTACATCGGCGACAAGCAGGTGGTGAAGGTCATCATCGTGCCGAAGAAAATTGTGAATATAGTGATTAAATAAGGGTTATGAGGTCTTACGGTTATAAGGTTTTACGGTTATGAGGTCTTACGGTTTTACGGTTTTACGGTTTAATAAATAACTGTAAACCATAAAACTCAATAACCGCATAACCGCATAACCGTAAAACCGCAAAACCCCATAACCGCAAAACCCCATAACCGTAAAACCCCATAACCGCAAAACCCCATAACCGCAAAACCCCATAACCGCAAAACCCCATAACCGCAAAACCCCATAACCGTAAAACCCCATAACCGTAAAACCCCATAACCGTAAAACCCCATAACCGTAAAACCCCATAATACCATGATACACCAAGCAGTAAAAAACGAGCTGAAGGACTATTTCAACATAACGCTCGCCCTGATGCTCTACACGTTCGCGTTCACAGTGTTCCTCCTGCCCTACGAAATAGTGACGGGCGGAATAGCCGGAATAGGCGCGGTGGTGTTCTACGCCACCAAGTTCCCGGTGCAGTACACGTTCTTCATCATCAACGCCGTGCTCATTGTGGCGGCGCTGAAAATCCTCGGCTGGCGCTTCCTGATGAAGACCATCTACGCCACGTTCATGCTCACCCTGCTGCTCGACATAGCGCAGAGGGTGGTGATACAGCCCGACGGCACGTTCTACAAGCTCCTTGGCGAGGGCAACGACTTCATGTCGCTCGTCATCGGCTGTATGATGACGGGCACGGCCCTCGGCCTTGTGTTCCTCAACAACGGCTCGACGGGCGGCACCGACATCATAGCCGCCGTGGTGAACAAGTACCGCAACATATCGCTGGGGCGCGTAATCCTGGCCATCGACGTGTGCATCATCGGCAGCTGTCTGTTCATCGACACGTTCGGCCCCGTTGAGATACGCTGCCAGAAAGTAGTGTTCGGCTTCTGCACGATGTTCATCGAGTGCTCGATGCTCGACTACGTGATGAACATGCAGCGGCAGTCGGTGCAGTTCTTCATCTTCTCAAAGAAATACCAGGAGATAGCCAACGCCATAGCCAAGACCACCGACCACAGCCTGACGATACTTGACGGCCACGGGTGGTACAGCGGCAAGCCCACGAAGGTGGTGTGCCTGCTGGCGAAGAGGCGCGAGAGCGTGACGATATTCCGCCTGATAAAGTCAATCGACCCCAACGCCTTCGTGAGCCAAAGCTCAGTAATCGGAGTGTACGGAGAAGGCTTCGACCAGATAAAGGTCAAGGTGCCGAAGAAGATGAAGAATTAAAAATGAATAATTTATAGGGTCTATAAGCCTTACCAGCCCTATAGGCCCTATAAGAACCCCGCAGGCAAACAATTATGAATTGTTAATTATGAATTGTGAAATGAAAATAGTTTTCGCTACAAACAACGCCCACAAGCTGGCCGAGATACGCGAGATGCTCGACGGCAGCGGAATAGAAGTGCTGTCGCTCGAAGACATCGGCTGCCACGACGACATACCCGAGACGGCACCCACCATAGAAGGCAACGCCCTGCAAAAGGCCAAGTACATATACGGCAAGTACGGCATGAGCTGCTTCGCCGACGACACCGGACTCGAAGTGCGCGCCCTCGGCGGCGCTCCCGGAGTGCGCTCGGCACGCTACGCCGGCGGCGAGGGACACGACAGCGAAGCCAACATGGCCAAACTGCTCGACGAAATGCGGCCTTTCACCGACCGGAAGGCACGCTTCCGCACGGTGATTTGCCTCATACTTGCAAACGCCTCTGAACCAGTGACTTTCGAAGGCGTGGTGAACGGCGAGATAACCACCGAAAAGCAGGGCACCGCCGGCTTCGGATACGACCCGCTGTTCCGCCCCGACGGATACGACGGAACCTTCGCACAGCTCGGCCACGAGGTGAAAAACAAGATTTCACACCGCGCCCTGGCCGTGGGCAAGCTCGTGGAATACCTTAGAAAGGTAAAAAAGTAAAAAGGTGAAAAGGTAAAAAACAAGAAGGTGAAAAGGTAAAAAGATAAAAAAGTAAAAGGGTGAAAAAGAAAGGCAAGGAAGTGGAAAGGAAGATTAGGAAAGCAATTATCGGCGCGCTGCTGGCTACGGCCACGCTCACGGCGGGCAACAAGGCCGCGGCGCAGGACGCCGGAAGATGGACGCTGTACACCAGCTACCGCGACATAACCGAAATAGAGCCGGCAGGCAGAAACGTCTTCGTGCTGGCCTCGGAGAACGTCTACTCGTACAACGCCGACGAAGGATCGATAACCACATACGACAAAACCAGCACGCTATCCGACGCCGGAATAACCCACATAGCATGGGCATCGCAGGCGCGGCGGCTCGTCATAACTTACGAAAACTCGAACGTAGACCTGCTCGCCGCCGACGGCACAACGCTCAACGTGCCCGACCTGTACCTCTACGAAACCACCCAGGACAAGACAATCAACAGCATATACACCTACAACCAGTACGCCTACATAGCGACAGGCTTCGGCGTCGTGAAGCTCAACACGCAGGAAGGCACTATGGAAGAGAGCTACCGGCTGGGCTTCGCCGTGGACTACTGCTACATAGACGGCAACCGCATATACGCCGCCTCGCGGACCGACGGCACATACTCAGCCGCCATGGACGGCAACCTGCTCGACCCCGCAAGCTGGACAAGGACGGGAGGCTACACCGAAAGGAACGTTGACCGCACAAACGTCTACGACTCCTCGACCGGCTACTGGTGGACGACGACCGACAACGGCCGACTGACCTACTACACCGTAGACGCCGGCGGAAACCGCACATACATGACCGAAGGCGTGGCCCCCGACGGCCCAGCGTCAAACAACTTCTACCGCCTGTACATGCACGGCGGCAGACTCTACGGCGTAGGGGGACTCTGGTGGCAAGACGCCGACGCAGGACGTCCGTTAGAAGTACACGTATGGGACGGCGACACATGGGCTGAATTCGAGCAGCCTACAGAGCAACAGACAGGCCATCAAAACATAGATGCACTCTGCATGGACTTCGACCCCACAATCGAAGGGCACGTGATGGTGGGCGCAAAGAGCGGCATGTACGAGTTTCAGGACGGCAAGTTCGTAAGCAGTTTCAATATAGACAACAGCCAGCTGAAATCACCTTGGAACAATGCTTCAAGCTACCTGTACACCATTGTTACATCAATGACATACGACGAAAACGGCACGTTATGGCTATTGAACCCGTTGGTGGAAAACAGTTTGAAAAGCTATGATGGAAGCACCGGCGAATGGACTACATGGCCGCACCAAGAACTGTCGGGCGGAGCCAACTACGACCAGCAAGGACTTTTCATCAGTCCCACGAACGGCAAGATGTGGTTTATAAACTCCAACAACAACAATGCCTACTTTTTTTCATACGACAGGACAAATGACATATTGCAACAATACGGCCCAACCTTCATCAACCAAAACGGAAGCACCATAACCCCTCTGCGCGGATACTGCACGGCTGAAGACCGCAACGGCAACGTATGGATAGGAACAAGCTCTGGTCCACTTTATCTCACGCCTGAAGCCATACGCAACGGCTCGACGGTGTTCACGCAGTACGTAGTGCCGCGAAACGACGGCACGAACCTCGGCGACTATCTGCTCGACAACATCAGCATACTGTCAATTGACATTGACGGCGGCAACCGAAAGTGGTTCGGCACTGACGGCAACGGAGTGTTCCTAATCAGCGATGACAACAACACGCAGGTGCAGCACTTCACCACCGACAACTCGCCCCTGCTCTCGAACACAATCCACGACATAGCGGTTGACGGCTCGACGGGGCGCGTCTACTTCGCCACCGACAGGGGGCTGTGCTCATACCTGTCAGACGCCACCGAGCCGTCTACGGAAATGACCAAGGACAACGTCTACGCATACCCCAACCCCGTGCGCCCCGACTACACCGGGCCGATAACCGTCGTAGGACTGACTTACGACGCCGAGGTGAAAATAACCACGTCGAACGGCACGCTCGTGGCCGAAGGGCGCTCAACGGGCGGCACCTTCACCTGGGACGGATGCGACTCCGAAGGCCGCCGGGTAGCCTCCGGCGTGTACATGGTTCACACGTCAACATCATCCGGCGACAAAGGCACGGTGTGCAAGATAGCGATAGTAAACTGAAAACAAACCGACAACAGCAAAAATGCAAGACCAACATATACTGTCCCGTGAGAATACGCAATGGATGCAAGGGGCGGCAGCATTGAAAATAATGTTGTTCCATTTCCTGATGCAAACCGAATATTATCCGAGAATATTCAACGTCCTGTCTTTTACGGTAACCGTCTTCATATTAATATCGGGCTTCGGACTCAATGAAAGCTACAAGAAAAACGGCTTATCAGGATTTTGGCACAAAAGGTTTCTCCGCGTAATAGTGCCGTGTTGGATTGTATTCCTGTTCAGAATACCGTTTGCTGAAAATCCAGACATAATCCAAATAGTAAAAAACCTGCTGTTTACCGGTTCGGAACTATGGTTCATGGATTTCATCATACGGTGGTACATTGTGTACTGGGTGGCAAGAAAATTCTTCCCGAAGCACACCGCCGCCATATTATTGGCATATTCCATAGTAACCATTTTCAAGGAACAGTTCATGAGCCAGCAAGCCTTCACCTTCCTGTTAGGCTATTTGGCTTCAGAACATTACGACAAAATAAGAAAATGGAACAAGGCTAAAGTGCTCAAGATTACAATCTGTTCGGTATTATACGCTTCTGCTTTTACTTTATTAAAATCCACCCCTCCCGCAAGGGAAATTGTCGGCACTACGCCTTTCAACCTGATACTTCTAAACATACAGTTCCCGTTTGCCACAATGATTATCGCCACGCCGTTCCTGTTGCCGTGGGTTAAGAAAATACCCGGCATAAAATGGTTCGGCAAAGTAAGTTACGAAATATACATTGTCCATTTCACGTTCATGCCATACGTTACCGGCTTGCTTTCAGTATTCACGTATTCGGCATTCTCAACGGCCATCAGTGCCGTCTTTTATAAAATGAACACAATGCTTAAAGAAAAAATAAAACTCGTGCCAACCCTTGCCGCTTTGCTCTTCATCGGCATCTGTTACATACTGTCGTTGAAGTACGTCATGAGAGCAACCGAACATTACGGATACATCTGCCTGACGTATGCCGTTGTGCTGGCCTTGGCCTATATAGTGATGACAAGCCATCTTTCAGACAAGCTGAAGTATGGCAAAACTATGTTTTGGACTGTTTTCACCGTGCTGATAGCGGCGATGCTGGCCGTCCAGTACAGCTTCGACCCCATGGAAAACCGCGTCGACCGCTGGTCGGCCATAGCCAATCCGCTTGCAGCGATGTTCAAAGGCGAATTCCCTTACCTGGCCGAAACCCACCTCGGCGGCAACGCTTCGCCGTTTCCGGTATGGATGTTGTTCCACATCCCGTTCTATGCTTTAGGCAACGTAGGCCTGTCTGAAATAGCCACGGCGGCAATATTCGTGTACAGCGTGAAGATGGCCGGCGGATACAAGGCCGGCACATTGTCGGCCATAATGCTGGCGTTAAGCATAAATCTGTGGTACGAAACCGCCGTAAGAAGCGACCTTATATCCAACTTCCTGCTGCTTTGCGCGTTCATAAACTTCCTGCAAGCCAAACGCATAACATTCGCCTCTCATCCTTACGCGCTATCCATAGCCGCCGGACTGTGGCTCTCAACGCGCATAAGCACGGCGTTTCCACTGTTCATCCTTTTCTTTTCGCATTGGTTGAAGCTGCCTATAGGCAAAAAAGTGGCGGCAATACTGCTTGCCATCAGCACATTCTGCATCACTTTCCTACCACTTGTAATATGGGATGCCGACAGCCTTTTTTTCGCTGAAAACAACCCTTTCTCGCTACAGGCAAGGCAAGGCAGGCCGATAGACTCAATCCTAATGGCCGCCATAGCCGTGGCAATGGCCCTGAATTGGCATGAAGACAGAAGCCTGATGATGCTGTTTTCAGCTGTGATGCTTGTCCTCGTGCCAGTAATCGCCTACGGACACAGTATGTACATATACGGCAACTGGAGCGACATTTTCAGCTCCTTATACGATATAACCTACCTTGACGCAGCCCTACCGTTCCTCATAACAGTAATGGCAACCGTAAAAATCACCCAAGGCCGGCAAAAAATCCCAACTTGTAAAGCCTAAGCAGAAACAACGAAGGATGCCTGCCCTCAAGACTGTGGTGCAAAGCCTTTCCGAAAAACACGTGGAAAAGCCTAACAAGCCACAACAGGCGACAGCGGCGCAAGGTCGACATAATCTCCAACAGAGGCGAAAACCCTTGTAATTCAGGAGCAAAACGATGCAGAGTAAGCAGTGCCTGGTCAAGCTTTTTCAAGTACGCCGTGTTGCTTTCAAATGACATATAAGCCACAGGATTGTCAATGTGCAACACGCGAATGCCTGCCTCTTTGAACGCTTTTCCAAGCATTACGTCCTCATACCCGTATGTCTTGATGCGCTCGTCGTATGGCACACGCTCAAGCACTGTGCGATGATAGAAGAAGTTTGTGGTGCGGAATGAAGAGTAGGGCTGCATCTTCCGCGCTTCAAATGAATGCCTTTTCTCCTCATGCTTCTCGTAGCGGAAACGCAGGTTCTCCCTGTACAGCCTCTTTGTATCGCTGCCGCCGTCAACGCATACGCCGCCACACACAGCCTCTCCGGGACGTGCCCCACTGTCCAGATAACGCCTGATGAAATCCTTGTAAACAATACTGAGGCGCGCGTCAACCATCAAATGCCAGTCATAACGCCCGTGGCGCGCCATATCGTTGCGCATGGCGGCACGGCAAACATGCCTGCCTCCACGCACATAGCGGCAGAAAGGCAAGGCGCATACGGCCATATTGCGTCTTATCGCGTCTTCGTTGTCGGAACCGTCGTCAAACACCAATATCTCATATTCCAACCCTTCTATTGCTTCAGCCTGACGATGCAGCTCGGCAACAAGCGGCTCCGGCACGTCGTTGTAAACCGGAATAAGTATGGACAACTGGTTTATCATGGTTGCAAAAATATGCAAAAAAGCAAAAAGGCGGAACATTAAACAGTAAAAAAACAGTATTTTTCCTTATTTTTGCACTAAGAAAAATAAAGCATCATAGTGCTATTTTACTTATACACGACAACGGAAACGGCTCGCAAAAACATTCATGCCAGATAAAAACGACAAGCCGGTTGCCAGTAACAATAAAACCATGAACATTGTTTATCTGATAGAAGACTTTTCAATAAAAGGCGGAGCGGAACGCATAATATCCCAGAAAGCGGAAATACTTGCCTCCGATTACGGCCACAACGTAACCATTGTCTCTATATTCAACGATGAAAGGCCGACTGCCTATCCGTTAAACAAAACCAAGTTTGTAAGTCTTGAAGTGCCTTTCGCAACGAGGGAATGCGGCATCATACGCAAGACTTTGTCCCGGACAAGGGTGCTTGTACAGACGGCGGCACGCTTTAACAAGGCAATGAAAAATATACAGCCTGACATCATATTCTTTACTTTAAGCCTCGGCGCACTGCTTCTACCGCTATACCGCGGCAAAGCAAAACGCATATACGAATCTCATTCTGCCAAAAAATTCACACCTTACAGCAGTTTTTTCACTCCAATGGAACGTGCAGCGGACGCAGTTGTATGCCTGACAGATGACGATGCACACGAATACAGACACGCAAAAAACATACAAGTCATTCCAAACTTCATAGACCCAATACAAAAAAACAACGTCAATTATGCCATAAAACGCGCAATAGCGGTAGGAAGATTGGAACACGTAAAAGGTTTCGACAGGCTTATACAATGCTGGGAAAAGGTCATAAACAATTTTCCCGGCTGGCATCTCGACATTTACGGCGAAGGCTCATTGCGCAAAGAACTGCAACATCAGATTGATTTACTTGGCCTTTCAGACAGCGTCACGCTATTTGGCACATGCGACAATATGCCCGAACGGTATGCCGACTATAGCCTGCACTTGATGACATCACGATATGAAGGTTTCCCGATGACATTGCTCGAGGCACAGGCAGCAGGATTGCCATCGGTGACGTTCGACTTCGAGTACGGCGCACGCAGCATCGTCATTGACGGCGTTACCGGCATAATAGTGCCGCAGGACGACGGACAGGCGTTCACAGCGGCTATGCAAACGATGATGAACGACGAGGCGTTAAGGAAACAGTACGGCACGGAAGCCGTGAAAGCGGCCGGCAGGTTCTCGCGTGCCGAAATGATGGAAAAGTGGAACAGCCTTATAAACGGACTGCAATGACTGGTGCGTTGACAACAAGCAAAACATCAGAAAAATACTGATTATCGGCAGTGGAAACAATAAAAACAGGCTGATTATCGGCAGTGGAAACTATTAAAACCGGCGGAATATCGGCAGTAAGGATTTATTTATTATCTTTACACCCATGAAACTAAGCATCATCGTACCTGTATATAATGTCGAGAAAACGCTGCGGCGCTGTGTCGACAGCATCACAAGTCAGGACTTCCGCAACTTCGAGCTGCTGCTTGTCGACGACGGCTCGACTGACAGCAGCGGTGTATTGGCCGACGAAATGGCGCAAACCGACGCGCGTCTGACCGTGTTCCACAAGCCGAACGGCGGCCTTTCAGACGCGCGCAACTACGGGCTTGACCGAGCCGAAGGCGAATACATCACTTTCGTTGACAGCGACGACGAGCTTGCACCCGGCACGCTTGGGAAACTTATTGTCATCCTTGACGCGCACAAGGATTACGACATACTGGAATATCCTGTGCTCGAGAACCCCGGACGCGACGACGAACACCTGTTCAACCCCGGCATAAACGAATATGCCGACGCCCCCGACTGGCTCTCCGAACAAGGGCTTACGCACTGCTGGGCATGCAACAAGATATATAAACGCTGGGTGTTCGACAGCATAAGGTTTCCCTTCGGCCGCAAATATGAGGACATGCTCACTATGGGCGGCATAATAAAGAAAAGGCCGTTCATAGCAACGACTGACAAAGGGATGTACATATACCATTGGAACGACAACGGAATAATGGCAAAGGAGCGCGAAAAAGGGCTTAATACGCTCATAGAGACGCAGATTGAAGTGGTAAAAAGCCTCGGCATAGACACCCGTCACAGGCGCTGGCACAGGCTTTACATGGACATGTTCACCATACAGATGCACGCATACCGCTCGTCAGGACGCATCCTGTTACAGCCGCAGCGCGTGTCGCTCAGATGTTACAGAAGCCCCAAAGAATTTGTAAAGACACTCATGCTGAACATTCTCGGACTTAAAACGGCGTGCCGGCTGTTTAAGTTAATCCACAATTCATAATTCACAATTCACAATTTCTCCGGCTTAATCCTTCACTGTCAGCATCTTCAGTTTCTGCCCGGTTGTGAATTATCAATTATGAATTGTGTATTAGCTTATTGTAAAGCTCCACGTGCCTGGCGGCCACCTTGCGGCAGTCATGATACTTCTTCACGAACTCTATGCTTTCTTGTGACAGCCTTTTCACGCTGCCTTCGGGTATGAGGGCGGCCTCTATGGCTTTCACGTTGTCCTCGAAGCTCTTTTCAGGACTGACGTTTATTATCGGGCGAAGTTCCTTTTCGCCTATGAAATCATAAAATTCCTCCTCGCCGCCGCCTATAACCACCGTGCCGCGCGCCATTGCCGCCAGCGAGTTCATCGACGGGGTGAAGCTGTAAAGCTGGTCAACCAGCACATCGGCCCCGGCCAGCATCTTGCAATACTCGGCATACGGAACGTCCTCCACATACCTTATGTCGAGCCGTCCGGGGTTACGCCTGCCTACTTCCTCAACCATCCTGCCTATCTTGCGCGCCCCCTTCATATAGTCGCGCTTGGACTGCACACCCACAAGCACCTTTATTTTAAGCCCTACGCCTTTCACACGGACGCCCTCCTGCGGTATATTGACAGGCAAAGGCATGTAAACAAGTTTGTGGCGGAACGGCTCTACGTCATAGGAAAGGTAATATTCGTAAAGGCATGGCAAAAGAACATCGGCATCATCTGTTGATTTCCGCCATATCCTAACTATCTCCGGGATGCGCTGCTCGGCCAGCCGGGCAGCGTTTTCCCAAACATTCTGCAGCGCGCCGTGCCAATACATGTCGGAATAACGGGGCACACCTGCAAGCTGACGCTCAAGCACCTGAGGGTCGTCACCATAGCATCCCTTGGCAACGAGGCGGTTGTTGCGCTTGAGGAAGTCGAGCATAATGGCGTTCCAGCGCGCCCTGAGAGGTATGAACTGGTAATTATGGATTAACACGACATCGTTGCCGCGCAGCTTGCCAATGTTTACCAGCAGTTTCCAAAACACTTTCAGTCCGCCCAACTTGCCCAAACGTGGGTTGCGCTCCAAGTCAATGTCACGCGGACATCCGCGCCCGTTGTTGCCTTCGGAAACAAGTGTCACGTCGTGTCCCAATGACTTCAAGCCCTCACGGAGCGTTGAATGAACAAAACTGGCCTCGCCCAATATAAGTATTCTCATCGTACCAACCACTTAAACTACAAACCGTTTCACCCCTGCGGAGCGAATATATCGAGCTTCTTTTCAATGTAGCCGCTGCTTACGTCGGCCGCGTCAAGTATGCTATGGAACAGCATGTAAGACTTCCACCGCCTGTCCTTGTTCGCCTTCAGCGCCGCAACCTTCGACGGATAACGCCGGGCGAACCCGTCGGAGTACCACACGAAGCAGGCCGGACGGCGCACTTCGGGGCGGTCGGTGCCGTGAACGAAGTATCCGTCCTCGCCAAGGCTCTCGGCATGGTCTGACAGATATACAAGCACGGCGTTCGTGCCGCGCAGGCGGTTTATCAGCCCGTGCCACACATAATCGGAGTAAACTATCGTGTTGTCATACGAGTTGCGCATTTCTTCGGCGGCGTTCGCCGATATCACGCGGCTCCTTATGACCGGCTTGAAACGCTCCATGCTGTCGGGATAATGGGAGTTGTACCACCAGTGAGAGCCTATGCAGTGAAGCAGCACGAACTTGCGTGCGCCCGGCCTGCCGAGTTCCCTGCCGTAATGGGGCAGCATGTCGCCGTCGAGCCACTTCTCAAGGTTGTACGACGACTTCTCGCCATTGACGTAAACAAGCGTGTCGCACTCGTTCATGAAGTATGCGAACGTGCTCACCTGCTCCTGGTTCGTTATCCACGAAGTGCGGTAACCGGCCTGTTTCAGCAGCGACACAAACGACCGCTCGGTATATGCCCGGTCGGGGTTCTGTTCGTCAGAGCGCGTCATTATGTGCGGTATGCTAAGATGTGTGAGCGTATAGTCGGTGTAGACGTTGGGCAGCGAAACAACGTTTTCTTCCTTGCAAAGCAGCGGTGTGGTGGCGCGCGGATAGCCGTTCACCTGCAAGTTGGCGGCACGCAGCGACTCGCCGAGCACGAAAACGACGGTAACCGAGTCGCTGCCGCACACGGCCTTGCCCTTAAAGTCGGGACGCTCGGCGGCCACTTCGCGCCGTGACTCCAAGTATCCGGCCACGCTCGTATAGAGCGTAAACGGTATGCGAGTGCCCACGGCGTTGCTTGTGCGCCCGTAACTTACCGGCGCGACCATAAGCACCGCGCTGACGACAAGCCACAATGCCTTATTGACTGCCTTGCCGGCAAACCTTATGTGCCTGCACCTGTACCATGCTATCCACACCGACGCGGCGACTGACAGCAGGCAGAGCGCTACGAGCTGCCACGACACAGTGTCCATGCTCGTGGCCAAATCGTTGGTAAGCGTGAGGTCGAGCGTTATCGCGTTGAGCGTGGCGTTGGCCGTATAGCGGAAATAGGCGAGGACGGTGCACAAGAGAGTGAGCGGCGGAAACAGTGCCGAAAACACATACTTGTCGGCGCTTATAAGGCACATCAGGCCGAGAACGCCCGTCTCTATCGCCATGAACTGCAGCGACAGCACGGCAAAGTCGCGCACGTCGTTGCATGGTATGTCGTGGAAGTCGGCGAAAACGAACAACGCTCCGTAGGCCGCAACAAGCGCCATGCAGAATTTCAACAGCTTTACCATCTATATACCGTAGGCTTGTTTCAGCTCATTTCCAGCATCCTGCGTATGGGCTTTACGGCCTCTCGCGCTATGTCTTCGGGCACTTCTATGGCCGGGGACTCGTCGCGGAGGCAGCGGTAGAGCTTCTCAAGGGTGTTAAGGCGCATGTACTCGCACTCGTTGCAGCCTGCGTCGGCGCCTTCGGGCGGCACGGGCAGGAAGGTGGTCTGTGGGCAGTGGCGGCGCATTTCGTGGAGTATGCCGGCCTCTGTGGCCACGATGTACGTCGCGGAGGGGTGCTCCTGGGCGTATTTCAGCATTACGGCGGTAGAGCCTTTCACGTCGGCGAGGGCGAGCACTTCGGCCGAGCATTCGAGGTGGGCCATTGTTATGGCGTCGGGGTGCTGGGCTTTCATTCGGGCTATCACGCCGGCATTGAAGCGTGCGTGGACGTGGCATCCGCCCTGCCACAGCAGCATGTTGCGGCCTGTGGCTTCGTTGATGTAGCGGCCGAGGTTCTGGTCGGGGCCGAAGATTATCTTCTCGTCCTGGGGCAGCTGTCGCACTATGCGCTCGGCGTTGCCGCTGGTGACTACGATGTCGGTCAGCGCCTTTACGGCGGCCGTGGTGTTGACGTAGCTTATTACGGTGTGGCCGGGATGTTCGGCCTTGAACTTGCGCAGGTCGTCGGCCTTGCACGAGTCGGCCAGCGAGCAGCCTGCCGCCGGGTCGGGGCAGAGCACCGTGCGGTCGGGGCAGAGCAGCTTGCACGTCTCGGCCATGAAGTGTACGCCGCACATCACTATTATCTTCGCGCTGGTTTCGGCGGCGCGGCGCGCCAGTGCGAGCGAGTCGCCGATAAAGTCGGCGGTGTCCTGTATTTCGGGGCGTGTGTAGTAGTGCGCCATTATTACGGCGTCTTTCTTTTGGCAGAGCTGCCGGATGTCTTGTTGCAGTTGGGACATATTGTTTTGGGTTATGGGGTTTTTAGGGTTATGGGGTAATCTGGGAGAGCTGGGAGGACTGGGAGTCATGAGACCTATTAGGCTTATTGGGCCTATTTTACTTATTGGGCCTATTCGGCCTGTAACTCCCATTGGGCTGTCGGGCTTTGTTTTCAACAGCTATTTCATAATCTTATTATTTCTTCTTTCTCGAAAAAAAGAAGATGAACTCCTATGATATGCCGTGGATTTGTGCAAAACTTCCATGCCGTTTCCTTGCTTTTTCGGTTTTCAACGTTTGTATGTCGTGTATTAACAGTTGTTTTTAATTCTTTCATATTGACTGTCAGGCATAAACGCCGTTTGTCAACAGTCGTGTAACAATCTGCAAATTTAATAAGTTTATATCTTTTTTTGCCATCTGTCTGTGTAAAACTTGTTTATTTGGCTGTAATAAGTGTGTTGAAATCCACATGCGGCCATGATGTTGTCCGCGGGCTGTTGAATGTGCGTGTGTTTTCCACATGGTTTTCAACAGGTTTATTAACACCTTGCAAAAGGTGATGTTTTATGATGCAAAATGCCGCCTTTTGCAGTACAAAAGGCGGCATTTTGGCTTTAAGTAGTTATAGTAGTTGACAAGTAACGAGTGACAAGCAGACAAGGCATTTGGCTTTAACTTCTAACGAGCGCAGCGAGTGATAACTTCTTTAACTCCTTTAACTTCTAAAAAAATCAGAAGTTCACTCCGAAGTTGAGCGAGAGGCTTCCGTTTTTCGACGAGTCGAAGTTGTCGTGGCAGATGTTTGACAGGCCGATGTCGTATGACAGGTCGACGTAGAACAGGTCGTAGCCTATGCCGCATCCGAGGCGCAGGCCTCCGTCGAAGCGCTGGAACTTGCTGTCGGAGAACGACTGGCACGTCTTGCGCGTCTCGTAGTCCTTTATCCTGCCGTTGATGCCGTAGGCCAGGTATCCACCGAAGAAGGGGTGCAGTGTGATGTGCTCGGTTACGGGGTAGATGTATTTCACCACGATAGGCATCTCGATGTAGTTGAGGTTGTACACCTTTTTCTTGCCGCTGTCGCGCCGCTGCTTGCCTCCCTTCTCGGTGTATTGCAGTCCGGCCTCGATGTATAGCGGTATGCTCTGCGACAGCGGCAGTCCGACGAGCGCGCCCACGGTAAGCCCGGTGTGCCAGTCGTCGCCGTCAAGCTCGGGGTCGTCTGAATTGACGAACGAGAATGCCGGCCCTATCCTTATGCCGTAATACATGTTGCCCGTGCCCAGTCCGCTGTCGTGTCGGCCGTAGTCGAGCCGTCCCGTGTCGTGGTTGTAGTATCTGCTGTATTGGTAGTCTTGCGCCTTGGCCGGCATCAGCAGGGCTGCAACGGCCAGCGCGGTGATAATGAGTCTTTTCATGTGAGTATATGTTTTTTGTTGTATTCGCACGGTGCAAAGGAACAAAAAAACGCCGATATGTCAAAAGGAAATAGCCTAAAACAGGCTGGGGAAATCCCTACATGGACAGCTATATGGCCGAAAAGGACGTTTTCATGGCCGCCTCAGGCCGCCTTTCAGGCTGTGCGCGGCCACACGGCAGTAAAGTTGTCGGATGCAGGCAGGTATTGATGATTTATAAATAAATATGTGGCTTTTATTTTGTTTTTATCGATATATTACATATATTTGCAAAAGAATGCAATTGCATTCACTTTTTTTAAAAATTATGTCTAACCTTAAAACCGAGGCATTATGAAGAAGTTATACGTTTTAATCATCGCCGCTCTGGCATCAACCATGGTTTGCCGCGCTTACGAGCACAAGCTGGTTTCTATGAAATCGAGCGTTACGCCGGAGTATTACACCTACATGTACGATGAGCTGAACGGGCGCATAGACAGCACCCTGCACTACGAGGAGATGGACGGGATGGTGTTCGACGTTACATACAAGTACGTCTACGACGAGAACGGGCGCGAGATACAGGAAAAGGGGTACCAGAAGTTCACCTGCGACGACGAGTACACCTACACCATGCAGATACACTACACGTATGACGCGCAGGGGCGGCTCGCCACAAGGACCAACTACAACATCAACGCGGAGCACACCGACTTCGTGATGGGAGGCATTTACGAATACATATATGACGATGAAGGCAGGCTTGTAGGGCGCGACTGCTACTTTGACAAGGAGCGCGCCGAGAAGTTCGAGGAAGGCATATACGAGTATGACGAGAAGGGAAGGCTGTGGAAGGAGAGCTATTACGCCATGGCCTTCGGCGACGGGCTGACTTTCCAGAACAGCACGGAATACGTGTATGACGACAATGGCCGCATGATAGAGAAAATATTTATGCTGGGCGACTTCATGACGGGCGACGCGATGCCGGCCGGAGGCGAGGTGTACACATACGACGCTGAAGGGAACATTGTTGAGTGGATTTCTTACAGCGAGAACAAGGAAAACCCGTCGTCGAAGGAGGTTTACACATACGACACGTCGATGGACGTAGTGCAGACCCTTTACCCGGTGGAGAACGAATGGGACGGCACGGTGTACCTCAACTCGAAGAACGCCTTGAAGCACATCACCGTTTACGCGTCCGACTGGTACACGGGCGAGCTTGGCCTGTACGACGAGTTTTCGCTGGAATATTCGCAGGTGTCGCCGTCAGGCATCGGCACGGTAGCCACAGGGCGCGAGCCTATGCAGGTGGCTTGCCGCGACGGCAGGCTTTACGTTACCGGCTTGCCCGACAACGAGCCTGTACGTCTGTACACAATGTCGGGAACGATTGTTGCAAGGAGCCTGAACAACTCTGCTTCAGGCATAGACGTCAGCGGCCTTCCGACCGGAGTCTACATCGTTTCGACAAGCCGCGGCACAGCCAAAATATTTAAGTAATCCATAATTCGCAATTCATAATTCACAATGCACAGTTAAAAACAAGCTTTGCAAGCGGTTATCAATTGCATTCCGGGTGCATTGTGAATTATGAATTATGCATTGTGCATAGTGAATTGATAAACCACAATTCCTGCCGTTACCGACACGTTTAGCGAGTGCTTCGTGCCGTATTGGGGGATTTCGAGGCAGCCGTCGCAGGCGTCGACAACCTCCTGGGCTACGCCCTTCACCTCGTTGCCGAGCACCACGGCGTACTCGCGTCCCGGTTCCGGGCGGAACGTGTCGAGCATCGTGCTGCCCTCACACTGCTCCACAGCCATCACCGTCACGCCGCGCCGTTGCAGCTCGCGGACGGCCTCCAAGGCCGACGGGCAGTGGCGCCAGGCCACGCTGTCTTCCGCTCCCAACGCCGTCTTGTGTATTTCGGGGTGGGGCGGGGCGGCCGTGATGCCGCACAGCAGCACCTCCCTGACGCGGAAGGCGTCGCACGAGCGCAGCACCGACCCCACGTTGTACATGCTCCTCACGTCGTCAAGCACGACCGTGAGCGGCATCTTCTCCGCCGCCTTGAACTCTTCTACGCTAAGGCGGCCCATCTCAGTTACTTTGAGTTTACGCATTTTATAAGAAGTTAAAGAAGTTAAAGAAGTTATCGCTCGCTCCGCGAGCTAAGAAGTTAAAGCCATTACCTTTTGAGTTAAGGGGTAAAGAAGTTATGAAGTTAAGACAAATGCCTTGTTTACTTGTTACCCGTTACTTGTCAACTGGCAAAGGTAATGGCTTTAACTTCTTAGCTCGCGGAGCGAGCGATAACTTCTTTAACTTCTTTAACTCCTTAAATTTATTTTGCCGAATACGCGGCAGCGTACAGCTTCATCTGCTTGAGCATTGCCAGCAGGCCGTTCGAACGGGTGGGGGACAGGTGGTCGCGCAGGCCGATGCGGTCGATGAAATACAGGTTGGCGGCGGCGATTTCCTGCGGCGTGTGGCCGCTGAGCACGCGGATAAGCAGGGCGATGATGCCCTTGACTATCAGTGCGTCGCTCTCCGCCGTGAAGTAAAGCAGGCCGTCCTTCATGTCGGCCTGAAGCCACACGCGGCTCTGGCAGCCGTCAATGAGGTTGTCCTCGGTCTTGTATTTCGCATCGAGCGGCTGCAACTCGTTGCCCAAATCAATGAGCAGCTGGTACTTGTCCATCCAGTCGGTGAAGTCGGAAAACTCCTCTATCACCTCGTCTTGCAATTCGTTGATTGTCATAGTGGCGTATATTTTACTTTTATGTATGTAAAAATGTCATTATTGGTTGAACTCTACTTTGCTTTGTCTTATTATTTCTTCAAGTACGTCTTGTAAGGCATTGGCATCCATTTTCCTGACTGTTTCTGCCAGCGTTGCTATATTTATTATTTCTTCTATGCAATTCATGTATTCGTCCACGACACGTTCTATCAGATATGTCTTTTTGGCTTTGTCCCTGATAGTTGACTTTATGGTGTCAATATCATCATAAGACTTTATAACGAACGTTATTGGAAAATGCTCAAGTTTCTCTATGTCAAGAAAATACTTTTTGAAATCAAGCGTTTCCGTCGCTTGGAAAAACCTGCCAAGAGGTCTCATCACAAAGTCTATTCCGCCGTCATTCGCATTGGTTCTTCCTGTCTTGTACAGCTTGATGTTTTCCTTTTTCAATTCAGTCTTTGAGAATCCCCAATATATTTCTTGGTCAGCATACATTCTTTTTAATATCGAAAAACTTACAATTTCAAACAATCTTGCGTCCATATCGGGTGTCATCAGCGACAGGATAAAATTATATACGTTGTTTTTATCCGTATTTTTAGCATGTTTCAGTTTGTTGCATTGTGCTATGAAGTTTTTGAAAGCACTTTGTTTGGCTTCCACATATTTGTTTATTATTTCTATGACGGCCTGTGCTATGTTGAAAATACCTTCGGAAGTTTTTATTATAAGCAAGTTTTCGTTAATCCAATAACGTTGGCTTTTAAGGTCTCTTATTATTGGGCTGTGCTGTGAAAGTGGAAAAAACTTTTCAAACTCCCCATTTGTCCTGCTGTTCAAGGCATGATTTTGTAATTTTGCCCCGAACGGTAGTTCCCTTTGCCGTTTCATCAATTTGGTGAATGCCGCGCCTTCGTATTTACCATAGTCTTTGTCATTTGAGGGAAAGCCATTAGCAAGATAGTCTTCTATGAGAACATATATGGAATAAATGTTTGCAAAGCTTCCACGGCTTTTGGAACCTTTATCAGCAGATGCAGTCTTGTAATTCAAATATTGTAGTAATTCGCTTTTTTCAAATATTAAATCGGCTTTGTTTCCGAAATGTTTTCGGATTACGCTATATATGGTTTTTGTGAAACTATGTTCTGTCATAATTTTGGAAACAATGGTAGACTTTCTTTTTGCTCAATGTTCTTTTTGTAACATTTGTTTACAGGCTTCAGCCGTGTGCCTTCAAATTCGGTGGCGAGTTTAAGCCGCCTTAGTCCTATTTTGATGTATTCCTTTTCTATGTCGCAGCTTATGACCTTGCGTCCGAGTTGTTTCGCTACGTATGCAGTCGTGAATGTTCCTCCGAAAGGGTCAGCCACCGTGTCACCTTTGTTTGAGCTTGCCTTTATTATGCGTTCAAGCAGTGCGACAGGCTTTTGTGTAGGATGTTTTTCATATTCTTCCATTCTGTATCTTACCCTTGGAAAGTGCCATACGTTTCCCGGCACCTTCTCGCTATTGTATGGCTGTGGAGGGTTTTTGCGGTAGTCAATGAGTTTGCGTTTGGCTCCGGTCTTGGCTTCTACCAGTATGTCTTGTGAGTTAAATGTATAGTTGTGTTTGTCCTTTACGCAAAAAAGTATGGGTTCATACATGCTTCCAAAATAGTTTTGCGCCTGTACTCCAGAGCTGTCATAATTCCATATAATCCTACCCATTACATACATGCTTTTACGCATATGTATGTCGAAATAGGGCATTGCCTGTGTAGAAGCCATAACATATATAGAACCGTCATTTTTTAGTTTTTTTATGCATATATCGAGCCAGTTGTAACACCATTTTATGTATTCTTCCTCATTGTTCCACTTGTCTTTGCATTTGCCAAAATTTTTTCCTATGTTATAGGGTGGGTCTGCAAAGATAAGGTCGATGCTTCCATCGTCCAGCGACGACAACATGTCGATGGCATCGCAAAGATATATTCTGAAGTCGTCTGTTCCCAAATTTTTCATATGCGGCTACCTCCTTATTTTTCACTCCTTACTTTCTGAATTTTGAAAAGCTTGTCACTCGGCCTCACCTTGTCGGGCACTTTGAAGGCCACGCGCGTGCCCTTCTGCGCCGTTGTCACGGAGTGCGTGTCGTCGTGTATTTCCTCCACGGTGATGTACATCACGCCGGTTGTGGGGCCTGTGATGAGCATCTTGTCGCCAACGGAGAACTCAGCGGCCTCGCAGGTGAACTCGGCCACACCGAGCTTCGAGAAGTACTTTACGCCCTTGCCCACGTACACCTTGCGCTCCGTGGCGTTGGAGCCGTAGTTCTTGTTCCACTCGCCGAGCAGCTGGCCCTGGTAGTAGCCGTCCCAGAAGCCGCGGTTGAACACCGTTGCAAGGCGTTCGTCCCAGCGGTCTTTCTTCTCGTCGGTGAACGTGCCTTCAAGCACCGACGCTATGGCTTCCTTGTAGCACTGCACCACTGTGTACACGTACTCAGGCCCCCGGGCGCGTCCTTCTATCTTGAATACGCGCACGCCGGAACGCATCATGCGGTCGATGAAGCGGACGGTCTTCAAGTCCTTCGGACTCATTATGTACTTGTTGTCAATCTCCAGCTGCGTGCCCGTCTCGGTGTCGGTCACAAGGTACGACCGCCGGCACAGCTGCATGCACTCGCCGCGGTTGGCCGAGCGGCCTGCGTTGTCGAGGCTGAGGTAGCACTTTCCGCTTACGGCCATGCACAGCGCGCCGTGGCAGAACATCTCAATCCTTATCCTCTCGCCCGACGGGCCGCAGACGTTCTGCTCGTCAATCTGCTTGTGGATGGCGGCCACCTGGTCAAGGTTCAGCTCGCGTGCCAGCACGGCAACGTCGGCGAACTGGGCGTAGAACTTCAGCGCCTCGATGTTCGAAATGTTGAGCTGAGTGGAGAGGTGAACCTCCATGCCCACGCTGCGGCAGTACATTATTACGGCCATGTCGCTGGCAATCACGGCGGATATGCCGGCCTCCTTCGCCGCGTTGACTATCTCGCGCATGTCGGCCATGTCGCCGTCGTAGATTACGGTGTTCACCGTCAGGTACGTCTTTATGCCGTGACTGGTGCACGTTGCGGCTATTTCGCGCAGGTCGTCAACGGTGAACGTGTTGGCCGAGTGCGCCCTCATGTTGAGCCGCCCGATGCCGAAATACACCGAACCGGCGCCGGCCTGTATGGCGGCTTGCAGGCTCTCGCGGCTTCCCACGGGAGCCATTATCTCGAAGTCGTTTATTTTAGAATTTATCATTCGCTTCGCTCATTAGAAGTTATAGAAGTTATCACTCGCTTCGCTCGTTAGAAGTTAAAGCCATTACCTTTGGAGTTAAGGTGTAAAGAAGTTATGAAGTTAAGACAAATGCCTTGTTTGCTTGTTACCCGTTACTTGTCAACTGACAAGGGTAATGGCTTTAACTTCTAACGAGCGAAGCGAGTGATAACTTCTATAACTTCTTTAACTTCTACCTGATGAACAGCAGCTCGCGATACTTCGGCAGCGTCCACAGCTCGTCGGCGACGATAAGCTCCAGCTTGTCTATCTCGTAACGTATTTCCTCCATCTTCGGGGCTACGGTGTCGTGATAGGCTATCGCCTTCTCGCGTTCGCTCTCAATCTTGTTCGCCACCTTGCGTGCGTTGATGAGTTCCTCCACGCCCGTCTCAATCTTCTGCGTGCGCTCGGCTATCTCCTCGATGAGCTTCATGTTGCGTGCGCACAGCTTCTCGGCCTTGTCGGTGGGGAAAATCTGGCGCATGTCCATTACGTTCTTCGCCAGACGGCTCTGGTAATGAGTGGCCACGGGCACGATGTGGTTCATCGTGATGTCGCCCATCACACGCGCCTCAATCTGTATTCGCTTGGTGTAAGTGTCCCATTTAACCTCGTTGCGCGCCTCAAGCTCCTTGCGGTTCATCACGTTCATTGACTCGAACATGCTCACGTTTTCGTCCTTCAGGTAGTTGTCGAATATGATTGGGCAGCTCGTCTCGCAGTCAAGTCCGCGGCGCTTGGCCTCTTCCACCCATTCGTCGGAGTATCCGTTGCCGTCGAAGCGTATGGGCTTGCACGTCCTGATGTCGGTGCGCAGAATGTCGATTATCGCGCTTGTGGTGTCAGAACCGTTGGCAATCAGCCCGTCAACGCGGCGCTTGAAGTCAACAAGAGCCTCGGCTACAGCCGTGTTCAGCGCAATCATCGCGCTGGCGCAGTTGGCCTCGGAGCCTACGGCGCGGAACTCGAAGCGGTTGCCCGTGAAGGCGAACGGACTGGTGCGGTTGCGGTCGGTGTTGTCGATGAGCAGCTCGGGGATTTCAGGTATGTCGAGCTTCATGCCCTGCTTGCCCTCGACGTTGAACAGGTCGTCGCGGTCGCTGTTCTCGATGTGGTCTAAAAGTTCTGACAACTGCTTGCCGAGGAACGACGAGATGATGGCCGGGGGAGCCTCGTTCGCGCCCAGACGGTGGGCGTTTGTCGCGCTCATTATGCTGGCCTTAAGCAGTCCGTTGTGGCGGTACACGGCCATGAGCGTCTCAACTATGAAGGTGACGAAGCGCAGGTTGTCGCGCTGCGTCTTGCCCGGAGCGTGCAGAAGCACGCCCGTGTCGGTTGACAGGCTCCAGTTGTTGTGCTTGCCCGAGCCGTTGATGCCTGCGAAGGGCTTTTCGTGCAGCAGCACGCGGAAGCCGTGCTTCCTTGCCACTTTCTTCATAAGCGACATCAGGAGCATGTTGTGGTCGTTGGCTATGTTGGTCTCCTCGAAGATGGGAGCTATCTCAAACTGGTTCGGGGCGACCTCGTTGTGGCGCGTCTTACATGGAATGGAAAGCTCAAGAGCCTGTATCTCAAGGTCTTTCATGAACGCCTGAACGCGGTCGGGGATAGTTCCGAAGTAGTGGTCGTCCATCTGCTGGTTCTTCGCCGAGTCGTGACCCATCAGCGTGCGGCCTGTCAGCATGAGGTCGGGACGCGCCGAGTAAAGTCCTTCGTCAACGAGGAAGTACTCCTGTTCCCAGCCGAGGTTGCAGGTAACTTTCTTCACGTTGGGGTCGAAGTAGTGGCAAACGTCCGTTGCGGCCACGTTCACTGCGTGCAGCGCGCGCAGCAGCGGAGCTTTGTAGTCGAGTGCCTCGCCCGTGTATGAGATGAAGATTGTCGGTATGCAGAGCGTGTCGTCCATGATGAACACGGGCGACGTGGGGTCCCATGCGGAGTAACCGCGCGCCTCGAAGGTGTTTCTGATGCCGCCGTTGGGGAACGAGCTTGCGTCAGGCTCCTGCTGTACGAGCAGCTTGCCCGAGAACTCCTCAATCATTCCTCCCTTGCCGTCGTGCTCAATGAAGGCGTCGTGCTTCTCGGCGGTGCCTTCGGTCAGTGGCTGGAACCAGTGCGTGTAGTGCGTCACTCCGTTTTCCTCGGCCCACTGCTTCATGCCTGCTGCCACGGCGTCGGCTATGGAGCGGTCAAGCCTCGTGCCGTTGTCGATTACGTCGATAAGTTTGTCGTAAACGTCTGCCGGCAGGTACTTGTACATCTTTGCGCGGTTGAACACGTATTTGCCGAAATACTCCGAGGGGCGCTCCACCGGTGCAATCACTTCGAGCGGCTTCTTCTTGAAAGCCTCTTCTACAACCTGAAATCTTAAGTTTGCCATTATTTTTTTAATTGACGAGTTGACAAGTGGCGAGTAAACAAGGGCGTTTCTTTTTTCAAATAGGCAAGAAACAAGGCGACTTACTTGTCAACTTGTCACTTGTCCGCTTGTTACTCGAACACTCGGCTGCAAAGGTAATAAAGAAAATTAAAAATGGAAAATGAAGAAATGAAAAATGAATAATAATCAATTAAAAATGAATAATGAATAATGAATAATGAAGAATGAGAAAATGTTGAAATTAAAAATGAAGAATAAGAATGTTGAAATGAAAAATGAATAATCCGTCGTCTCTGAAACTATATGGATTATTCATTCTTCATTTTTAATTTTTCATAGACTGATTATTTCATCCATTCGGCTATGCGCCGCAGTGCTTCCTTACACTTGTCCCTGTCGCCGAAGGCTGTAAGGCGCACGAAGCCTTCGCCGCCGGGGCCGAAGCCCACGCCCGGCGTGCATACCACCTGCGCGCCGTAGAGCATCTGCTCAAAGAACTTCCATCCGGGTGTGCCGCCCGGCGTCTTCAGCCACAGATAGGGGGCGTTACGTCCGCCGTACACCGTCAGCCCGAGTCCCGCCAGCGTCTCGCGCATCAGCCGCGCGTTCTCCATGTAGTAGCCTATGGTGGCCTTCACCTGCTCCTTCCCTTCGGGCGAATATGTCGCCTCGGCGGCGCGCTGGCTGATGTAGCTCGTGCCGTTGAACTTGGTGCTCTGCCGCCTAAGCCACATCTCGTTGAGCTGGAAGCGCTGCGTGCCGTCCATGCTGGCCGCCGTCAGTTCCTTGGGCACTACGGTGTAGCCGCAGCGCACGCCGGTGAAGCCCGCCGTCTTGGAGTAGCTGCGGAACTCAACGGCCACCTTCTTAGCGCCCTTTATCTCGTAGATGGAGTGCGGTATGTCGGGGTCTTGGATGTAAGCCTCGTATGCCGCGTCGTAGAATATCACGGTGTCGTTCTCCAAAGCGTACTCCACCCATTTGCGCAGCTCGTCGCGGCCTATTACCATGCCCGTGGGGTTGTTGGGATAACAGAGGTATATTATGTCGACGCGGTGCCTGGGCAGTTCGGGCACGAAGCCGTTGGCCTCAAGGCACGGCAGGTAGGTCACGTTGCTCCACCGTCCGTCCTCCAGCGTGCCGGCGCGTCCGCACATCACGTTAGAGTCGATGTACACGGGGTAGATGGGGTCGGTAACGCCGAAGCTGTTGTCCCACCTCAGCAGCTCGCCTATGTTGCCGGTGTCGCTCTTCGCCCCGTCGTTTACGAACACCTCGGAGGGGTCGATGTGCACTCCGCGCGGCAGGTAGTCGTTCTTCACGATGGCCTCGCGCAGGAAGAGGTAGCCCTGCTCCGGGCCGTAGCCGTGGAACGTGTCGTGGTTCGCCATCTCGTCAACGGCCTTGTGCATGGCCTCAATCACGGCCGGGCAGAGCGGCTGCGTAACGTCGCCTATGCCGAGGCTTATCACGTCGGCCTTCGGGTGTGTGGCCTTAAAGGCGTTCACCTTCTTGGCTATGTCGGCGAAGAGATAGTTCTTCGTCAGTTTCAGGTAGTGTTCGTTTATCAGTGCCATTTTTCTTTTATTAAAGGAGTTATCGTTCGCTGCGCTCACTTAGTAGTTAAAGAAGTTATCACTCGCTGCGCTCGTTAGAAGTTAAAGCCATTACCTTTGTCGGTTGTTTCACCTTTTTACTTTTTCACTTTTTTCTCACCTTCTCACTTTCTCACCTTCTCACCTTCAAATACGAATTCCGCGCCGCCGGTGAGGAACACGTGTTCGGTTGCCTCGTCCCACGTTACGTGCAGCGTGCCGCCGTCCATCACGATGGCGCACTTGCGTCCGGAGCGTCCCGTCAGCGCCGCCGCCACAGCCGTGGCGCACGCCCCCGTGCCGCATGCCTGCGTTATTCCGCTGCCGCGCTCCCACACGCGGGTGCGTATCGTGCCGTCGCCCGTTACTTGGGCGAACTCTATGTTGCACCGTGACGGGAATGCCGCGTGGCGTTCGAGCAGGCTGCCGTAGCGGCTGATGTCGAGCGTCTGCGCGTCGTCGGTGAAGATTACGAAGTGTGGGTTGCCCATCGACACGAACGTGCCCTCAAACTCCCTGCCGCCGGCCGCGAGGCGTCCAGCGCCGCCGTCGCACAGCGCCGGGGCGTATTGTGACGGCACGTCGAACTGCGGCGCGAGCATGTCAACCGTAACGCTCTCCACCGTCCGCCCTGCCGTGTGCAGCTCGAGCGTCTTTATTCCCGACAGGGTTTCGAGCCTTACCGACGTCTTCCGCGTCAGCCCCTTCTCGTAGACGTACTTGCCCACGCAGCGCGAGGCGTTGCCGCACATCATCGCTTCCGAGCCGTCGGCGTTGAATATGCGCATGGAGAAGTCGGCCTCCGGCGTCGACGGTGCGCCGATAAGCACCAGTCCGTCGCCTCCGATGCCCTTGTGGCGGTCGCTCCACAGGCGCGCCGTCTCGTCGGGGTGGGGCATGTCATACAGCATGGTGTTCACGTAGATGTAGTCGTTGCCTGCGCCGTGCATCTTGGTGAAGCTTACAGGTGTTTGTTTCATTTTGAATGTGTTTTGGCTGTTTGCCGTTTCCTTTTGCGTCATTACGACTGCAAATTTACGGCATTTTGTTTTCCGCGCCATGCCTTCGCGCGTTAAAATAATGTTTTTATGCGTCGAATTTACAGTTTTTAAGCAAAACCGCCGGTTTTTATTTTGTTTTGAAATAAAAATAGCCTGCCGCTGCTGCGGTTGTAACCGCAAGGGCGCTTCGCTGGCTGTTTTGCAACGCGCTGTGACACAGCGCGTTGCAATATACGGCTTTTGGCCGTGCAGTTTGCGGCGTTTGGCACGGCCAAAAGCCGTGTTTTTATGGTTAAATCCAAATGCCTTGGGTTCCCGTCACTTGTCACTCGTCACTCGTCAACTACAAAGGTAATGGCTTTAACTTCTAACGAGCGCAGCGAGTGATAACTCCTTTTAACTTCTTTAATTTCTTAAAAGAAACTTCCTTATGGCCTTTGCAACGCCGTCGTCGTCGACCGATGCCGTAACGTAGTCGGCTGCTGCCTTCACGTCGTCGGGCGCGTTGCCCATCGCTATTCCGGTGCCGGCAGCTTGCAGTATGCTCTTGTCGTTGCCGCCGTCGCCGAAGGCCATCGTCTCCTCCGCGCTGATGCCGAGGTGTGCGGCCACGGTTTTCAGTGCCGTGCCCTTGTCGGCTCCGCGCGCCGTTATGTCGGTGAATGCCGGAAACCAGCGCGCCGACACGCACGAGGGCAGCAGTGGCATGAGCCGCCGCTCGTCGGCTTCGGGTATGACGGGCGTCAGCTGGACTATGCGCTGCGCCAGCACGGTGTCGAGGCTCGTGTCCTCGCCGAGGTCTTTCACGTCGAGCATCCGGCGGAAGTAGCGGTCGATGTCGTCGCCGTCGTTCACCACGGTAAGCTCCTTTTCGCCCACCACGAGCATGGCGAAGCCTTCGCGGCGCGCCGCCTCCACGAGCGCCTCGGCTTCGTGTTTTGGTATCTCGCGGCAGTCTGTCACCTCGCCGCCGATGGCGCAGCAGGCGCCGTTGGCCGTGATGTATCCGTCGACGAGATGCTCTATGGCGCCGAGGTTGTTGATAAGCCGCATGGGCCTTCCGGTGGATATGAACACTTTTACGCCGCGCTGTTTCGCCAGCGTTATCGACTCGATGGCCGACTGCGGTATGGCATGTGTGTTGAAGCTCACGAGTGTGCCGTCAACGTCGAAGAAAAGAGCTTTATAATTCATGATTCATAATTCATAATTGGGTTATGGGAGAAATAGGGCTGATAGGGCTAATAGGGCTGATAGGGCTAATAGGGCAGATGGGCCTGATAGGGCAGATAGCTGCGCCATAAGTCTGTCGGGCTTATTAGGCTTATTGGTTTTCCCAGTTCTCTCAGTTCTCTCAGTTCTCCCAGCCTTTCTCCCTGCAAAGTTACTCCTTTTCTCTTTCAAAAAGCTGTTTGTCGGAAAAAATGTTGATAAAATCTCTGCGCCACGCAATATTCCGGCCAGTCAGGCGTTATTATCATTAATGTAGTTCGCCGCAGCGGCGGCTTGTCTTATCTTATCACAATCACATCAGAATTGTTTAAGGAAAACGTAATGAGAATACGAAAGCTTTTCACCAGGCGCGAGCTTGTGCGCCGCAAGAAGCGTATCGCGCTCATGCTCGGCTGCATCGCCGTAGTCGTAGTGGCGTATGTTGTCATAACATGGCCAAGCAAGGCCGAGCCTGAACCGCCCCTCGTGGCCGTTGAGCCGGTAGGGGTTGAGGATGTAGAAATTTACGGCGACTACGTAGGCCGCGTGCGCGCGCAGCAGTTCGTCGAGGTGCGCGCCCGCGTTGAGGGTTTCCTCGAGCGCATGACGTTCGCCGAGGGAACGTACGTAAGGAAGAACCAGGTGCTCTTCGTCATCGACCAGCGCCAGTACAAGGCCAAGGCCGACAAGGCGCGCGCCCAGCTGCGCAAGGACTCGGCAATGGTGCGCAAGACCAAGCGCGACCTTGACCGCATACGCCCGCTGTTCGAGCAGAACGCCGCCAGCCGCGTTGACCTTGACAACGCCATCGCAGCCTACGAGACGGCTGTGGCCAACATGGGAATGAGCCGGGCCGACCTTGACCAGGCCGAGCAGGAGCTTGGCTACACCATAGTGCGCTCGCCCATCTCGGGATACATCAGCGAGAGGCTCGTCGACCTCGGCACGCTGGTGGGCACGGGCGGCAAGTCGCTGCTGGCCACGGTGGTGAAGAGCGACACGGTGCTCGTTGACTTCAGCATGACCGCGCTCGACTACCTCAAGAGCAAGGAACGCAACGTCAACCTCGGGCAGCGCGACTCGTCGCGCTCATGGCAGCCCTTCGTCACCATAACCCTGGCCGACAACAGCGTCTACCCGTACAAGGGGCTGGTTGACTTCGCCGAGCCGCAGGTAAGCCCCAAGACGGGCACATTCTCCGTGCGCGCCGAGATGCCAAACCCCGAGCACGTGCTGCTGCCGGGACAGTTCACCAAGGTGCACGCCCTGCTCGACGTGAGGGAGCGCGCCACCGTAGTGCCGCAGAAGGCTCTCATCATAGAAAAGGGCGGGGCTTACGTCTTCGTGATGCGCCGCGACTCCACGGCCGAGCGGCGCTTCATCGAGCTTGGGCCGGAGTTCGGCAACAAGGTGGTGGTAGAGCGCGGACTCGCGCCCGGCGAAACCATCATAAGCGAGGGCTACAACAAGCTGGCGCCCGGCATGAAGGTGCGCGTGGCCGGAAGGCGGAAGGACGCCCGGGGCAATGCCAAACAAAACAAACAATCTGACAAATGAAAGTCAATTTCTTCATAGACCGGCCGGTATTCTCAATCGTGATATCGGTGCTGATTGTAATCGTCGGGCTGATAGGACTCGCCATGCTGCCCGTCGACCAGTACCCTCAAATAACGCCGCCGGTGGTGAAAATCAGCGCGTCGTACCCCGGAGCCAGCGCACTCACCGTGTCGCAGGCCGTGGCGACGCCCATCGAGCAGGAACTTAACGGCACGCCCGGAATGCTGTACATGGAGTCGAACAGCTCCAACTCAGGCTCGTTCTCGGCCACGGTGACGTTCGACATATCGTCAGACCCCGACCTCGCAGCCGTCGAGATACAGAACCGCATCAAGCTGGCCGAATCGCGACTGCCGGCGGAAGTCGTGCAGAACGGCATCGAGATAGAGAAGCAGGCCGCCAGCCAGCTGATGACCATCTGCCTCACATCGGACGACCCGAAGTTCGACGAAATCTACCTCAGCAACTTCGCCACGCTCAACGTGCTCGACCTGCTGCGGCGCATACCCGGCGTGGGGCGCGTCTCGAACATCGGAAGCCGCTACTACGCCATGCAGATATGGGTTGACCCGGCGCGCCTGGCCAGCTTCGGACTCACCGTGCAGGACGTGCAGAACGCCCTGAAGGACCAGAACCGCGAGTCGGCCGCCGGAGTGTTCGGACAGCAGCCCGTCACGGGGCTTGACTTCACCATACCCATCACGGCCCAGGGAAGGCTGTCAACGGCCGCCCAGTTCGAGGAAATAGTGCTGCGCGCCGACGCCGACGGCTCGCTCATACGCCTTAGGGACGTGGCGCGGGTGTCGCTCGAGGCGCAGTCGTACAACACCGAGAGCGGCATCAACGGGGGCAACGCCGCCGTGCTCGGGGTGTACATGCTGCCGGGAGCCAACGCCATGGAAGTGGCCGAGAAGGTGAAGCAGACCATGGAGGAAATCAGCAAGACCTTCCCCGAAGGCATGGAATACGAGGTGCCATTCGACATGACGACGTACATATCCGAATCAATCCACGAGGTGTACAAGACGCTCTTCGAGGCCCTCGTGCTCGTAATCGTCGTGGTGTTCCTCTTCCTGCAGAGCTGGCGCGCCACCGTCATACCGCTCGTGGCCGTGCCAATCTCGCTCATAGGAACGTTCGGCTTCATGCTCATCATGGGCTTCTCGCTCAACATCCTGACGCTGCTCGGACTCGTGCTCGCCATCGGTCTCGTGGTTGACGACGCCATAGTCGTGGTAGAGAACGTCGAGCGTATCATGGAGGAAGAGCACCTAAGCCCCTACGAGGCCACCAAGAAGGCCATGGACGGCCTCACCGGCGCGCTCGTTGCCACGTCGATGGTGCTGGCGGCGGTGTTCGTCCCCGTGAGCTTCCTTTCCGGCATAACAGGCCAGCTGTACCGGCAGTTCAGCGTGACGATAGTCATCTCCGTGCTGCTGTCAACCATCGTGGCGCTCACGCTAAGCCCGGTGATGTGCTCGCTCATACTCAGGCCCGCCGACAAGGACAAGCCCAAGAACCGCCTTTTCCGCGCAATCAACCGCTGGCTCGACTTCGGCAACGGCAAGTACCTCGCCGGGATAGGCAACATAATAAAGAACCCGAGGCGCGTGGGGGTGGGCTTCTGCATGGTGCTCGTCATGATTTTCATACTCTACCGCCTTACGCCAACCAGCTTCCTGCCGGCCGAGGACCAGGGATACTTCACCGTAGAGCTTGAGATGCCCGAGGGAACCACGCTCGAACGGACGCGCGCCGTAACCGAGCGCGCCGTGAAGTACCTCATGCAGGACCCCTCGGTGGAGTACGTGCAGAACGTCACGGGCACCAGTCCGCGCGTAGGCACCAGCCAGAACCGCGCCCAGCTGACCGTCATACTGAAGGAATGGAAGCAGCGCGACGACACCACCATCGGCGACATCATGGCCGGGGTGGGCCGCGAGTTGGCCGGATACCCCGAATGCAAGTTCTACCTCTCCACGCCGCCCGTAATCCCGGGACTCGGCTCTTCGGGAGGATTCGAGATGCAGCTGGAGGCGCACGGCGACGCTACCTACGACGACCTTGTGCGCGCCGCCGACACGCTGATGCATTACGCCTCGAAGCGCAAGGAGCTTTCAGGACTCTCGTCGTCGCTCCAGGCCGAAATACCGCAGCTTTATTTCGACGTTGACCGCGACAAGGTGAAGATGCTCGGCGTGCCGATGTCTGACGTGTTCTCGACCATAAAGGCGTACACCGGTTCGGTATATGTCAACGACTTCAACATGTTCAACCGCATATACCGCGTCTACATACAGGCCGAGGCGCCCTACCGCGAGCACCGCGACAACATAAGCCTTTACTTCGTGCGCGGCGCCGACGGCGACATGATACCCCTCACCGCCCTCGGCACCACCAGCTACACCACCGGGCCGGGCAGCATAAAGCGCTTCAACATGTTCAGCACGGCCGTGATACGCGGCACGGCAGCCCAGGGCTACAGCTCCGGGCAGGCCATGGAGGTGATGGAGGAGCTTGTGCGCACCCACCTGCCCGACAACATCGGGCTTGAGTGGAGCGGGCTGTCGTACCAGGAGAAGCAGGCCGGAGGGCAGACGGGGCTTGTCATGGCGCTGGTGTTCATGTTCGTGTTCCTCTTCCTCGCCGCGCTCTACGAGAGCTGGAGCGTGCCCGTGGCGGTGCTCCTGTCGCTGCCCGTGGCCGCCCTCGGAGCGTACATCGGCATCGCCGTGTGCGGCCTTGAGAACGACACCTACTTCCAGATAGGGCTCGTGATGCTCATGGGTCTGGCGGCAAAGAACGCCATACTCATAGTAGAGTTCGCAAAAGACAAGGCCGACAGGGGCGCTAACGTGTTCAGGGCGGCGCTCGACGCGGCGCGCCTGCGCTTCCGCCCGATTCTCATGACATCGTTCGCCTTCATCCTCGGCATACTGCCCATGGTGCTCGCCTCAGGCCCCGGAGCGGCCAGCCGCAGGGCCATAGGCACGGGCGTGTTCTTCGGCATGCTCGCCGCCGTGGCCGTAGGCATACTCCTCATACCGTTCTTCTTCACCCGTGTGTACAGGGCCAAGGCCGGGAAAAGGGGCGGAAAGACGAAAGAAATACAACACAACGGAACGTTATGACACATTACCTGAAGCATATCCGCACGCTTGCCGGCCTTGCCGCCGCGCTGCTGTTGCTGGCCTCATGCCAGCTCGGGCGCCACTACGTGCGCCCTGACGTCGCAATGCCCGCCACGCTCGGCGGGATGGCCGGAGCCGACTCGGCGTCGCTGGCCGACCGCTCGTGGAACGAAATATATACGGACACCGTCTTGCAGGGGCTTATACGCCGCTCGCTCGACTATAACAAGGACATGCTCATGGCGGCCGCCCGCGTGAAGGAGCTGGCTGCAATGAAGCGCATCGACTACGCCAACCTCTTCCCCTCGCTCGGCCTCAGGGTGTACGCCGAGAAGGAACGCGACAACTACGGCGGCGACAACCCCTCGGACGACAACCAGTTCGACCTGAAGGCGAACATCTCGTGGGAGCTTGACCTCTGGGGAAAGCTGCGCTGGGCGCGCGACGCCAGCATCGCCGAGTTCATGGCCTCGGTGGAGAACCAGCGCGCCGTGCGCATGAGCCTCATAGCGCAGGTGGCACAGGCGTACTACGAACTCGTGGCCTTGGACAACGAGCTTGACATCGTGCGCCAGACGCTTACGGCGCGCCGCGAGAGCGAGCACCTGGCCAAGATACGCTACGAGGGCGGACTGACATCGGAAGTTACCTACCGGCAGGCGCAGGTGGAGTTGTCGCGCACCGCAACGCTCGTGCCCGACCTGGAACGGCAAATCACCGCTAAGGAGAACGAGCTGGCATTCCTCACGGGCGACTATCCGCGCCACATCGTGCGTTCAGCCATGCCAAAGGAGCTTACACTGCCCGACAGCCTGCCCGTAGGGCTGCCATCCCAGCTGCTGGAGCGCAGGCCCGACGTGCGCGAGGCCGAGCAGAAGCTCATCGCGGCCAACGCCGCCGTGGGAGTGGCTTACACCAACATGTTCCCCAACATCACGCTTACGGCCAACCTCGGAGCCGAGAGCGAGGAGCTGAAAGACCTGCTCAGCTCGCCCTACCACCTGCTTGGCGCCAGCCTGCTGCAGCCCGTCTTCGCCATGGGCAAGAACATCGCGCGCCACAAGGCCGCCAAGGCCGCCTGCGAACGCGCCACCTATGCCTACGAGAAAGCCGTGCTGACAGCATTCCGCGACGCTTACGACGCAATATCCAACTTCAACAAGGTGAAGGAAATATACGAGACGCGGTACAACCTTGAAAGCTCGTCGAAGACAACCCTCTCGCTCGCACTCGTGCAGTATGTCAACGGAGCCATAGGGTACATGGATTTGCTCGACGCGCAGCGTACATACCTCGACGCCCAAATCAGCCTTAACAACGCCCTCCTGCAGAGCAGGCTGGCCAAGGTCAACCTGTACAAGGCGCTCGGCGGAGGGTGGAAGTAGTTTTTTTTAGTTGACAAGGGACGAGGGACAAGTTCGCAAGGGACGAGGGACAAGTTCGCAAGGGACGAGGGACAAGTTCGCAAGTGACGAGCAGACAAGTTGACGAGGGACATACTTTTTTGATAAAAAAACATGGCATCATCAGACAAACAAAAGCTTTCGGCAGGCAGCCAGGCAGGAGGAACAGCCTTGTCGGCTCCTTCATTGTCAGCCTGCCAGCTGATAACCAAAGAGCTGGCCGCCCTCGGCAGCGAGGAGAAGCGGCGCGTGCTCAGCGGCTTCTTCAAGACGGGCAAGGGGCAGTACGGCGAGGGCGACAAGTTTCTCGGCCTGCCCGTGCCGCTTACGCGCGGCGTGGCCAAGAGCCACAAGGCCGCCGGGCTTGACACCGTTGCCGGCCTGCTGGATTCCGAGTGGCACGAGGCGCGACTCTGCGCGCTGCTAATACTCGTAGAGAAGATGAAGCGCGCCGGGGCAACAGAGGCCAAAGAGATATTCGACATGTACCTTTCCAACACTGCGCACATAAACAACTGGGACCTCGTTGACCTCTCCGCGCCGCAGATAGTCGGCGCCTACCTCATTGACAAGCCGCGCGGCGTGCTCTACAGCCTGGCCGACAGCCCCCTGCTTTGGGACAACCGCATAGCCGTCGTGTCTACCTACGCCTTCATAAAGCGCGGCTGGCTCGACGACACCTTCGCCCTCTCGCTGCGGCTGCTCGGCCACAAGCATGAACTGATGCACAAGGCCGTGGGCTGGATGCTGCGAGAGGCCGGCAAGCGCGACACGGCCCGCCTGCGCGCGTTTGTTGACGGACACTGGCATGAAATGCCGCGAACCATGCTGCGTTACGCCATCGAAAAATATCCCGAAAACGAACGCCGCGAAGTGCTCTCACGCCGGTAGGCTAATGGGGAAATAGGACTAATGGGCCAAATAGGGCTGATAAGGCAAATATCGTAGCTATCAGCCCTATTTGGCCCATTAGTCCTATTTCCCCATTAGCCTTATCTTTCTTATTTACCTCTTTACGTATAACATTTTTTCCTTTTCGGTTAACCGGCTTAAGGCCGGTTTGTGTTACTTTTGCAGCGGTGGCCGTGGCTTGCGCATGTAGCAGCCTGCCGGGTTGCCATGTTAACGGTATTCAAGCGAGATGAAACTGCACGACGACGACATTATCACAATCGGCACGGTTGAGGAATACGCCTCGCTGTTCGGCTGCCCTCCCGTGCGCCATCCCCTGTTCAGCGTCTGCCGCCTGTCGGAGGTGAGGGATTACGTTCCCGTGGGTAAGCCGGTGCGGCTCGACCTTTACTCCATGGTGGTGAAGGACGGCACAACCTGCAATGCGAGGTATGGCTGGCGCGATTATGATTTCTCAAGCGGCTCGATGAGCTTCTTTGCCCCGGGGCAGCTCCACAGCTGGGACGAAAGCGCCGGCAACACCGGCCGCTGGGGGTGGATGCTGGCCTTTCATCCCGACTTCATACGCAGGCATCCGCTGGGGAGGAAGATTGAGGGGCTGAAATTCTTTTCCTATGAGGTGAACGAGGCGTTGCACCTGTCGGACGGCGAGCGGCGTGTGGTTGAAGGCATAATGGCGAACATCGAGGACGAATACCGCCAGGCCGTCGACGGGCACACGCAGGCCATCATCGTTTCGCAGCTTGACGTGCTGCTCAACTATTCCGGACGCTTCTATGAGCGGCAGTTCCATACGCGCCGCACCGTCGAGCCTGACATCGTTGTGCGCGTGAGGGACGCTTTCAGGAAGCACATAGGCGACCGCCGCAAGGGGTTCGTCTCCGTGGCCGCCATAGCCCGTGAGCTGAACATGTCGCCCCATTACCTCAGCGACATGCTGCGCGTACAGACGGGCATGAACGCCCGGCAGCACATCCATGCCTGCCTGGTGGAGCGTGCCAAGGAACTGCTGGTGAACACGCGGCTGTCGGCAAGCGAGATAGCCTACAGCCTGGGCTTCGAGTATCCGCAGCACATGAACTGCCTGTTCAAAAGCAAGACGGGCGTGACGCCTTTGGAATACAGGAAGAAGAACATGTAAACCACTACGATATGGCAAACAAATCAAAAGGCGCGGAGATTACGCGCAGGACGTTCTTCAGGCGGCGTGGGCTTTCCGCTTCGCAGGCTCGCTGCCGGGCGTGCTGACGGTGCTCAGCGGCATGACATACAAGGAGCACCTTCAGGACAACCTGCGCACGTTCTCGCCGCTCGAGCCGCTATCCGGCGAGGAGCTTGGCTTCCTCGAGGACGTGGCGCGGCGCATGGCCGACAGCAAGAACATACCCTGCACCGCCTGCGGATACTGCATGCCGTGCCCCTACGGGGTTGACATACCGGCGCTGTTCGTCCACTACAACAAGTGCGTCAACCACGGGCTGGTTGTCAGCGACAGGCTTGACAGCCGCTACGCCGAGGCAAGGCGCGCCTTCCTTATAGGCTACGACCGCAGCGCGCCGCGGCTGCGGCAGGCCGCCCGCTGCATAGGCTGCGGACAATGCGCGCCGAAGTGCCCCCAGGGCATCGACATACCGTCGCAGATGAGGTTCATCGACGACTACGTGGAGCAGTTGAGGCGCGCCGCGCCCGGCCTCTGACGTGTTTCCGGCCTGCCGCCGTTTGCCTCGCGAAAAGCCGTCTTCCACCGCGTGGAAGGCGGCTTTTTGCATTGTAAAACGCGGCCTCTTGCAACGCGCTGTGGCTGAGGCTGTTGCGCGGACAGTCGTAGGCGGCTGCCGTGCGGCGATGATTTTTCACGCTGATATCGCTGTATGTCAGCGTTTTTTCGTAATTTTGCACGCGCTAAAAAGTAACTTTCTTAATTCTTAACTCTTAACTCTTAATTTGCATAAGATGGATATTGCTAATCAGATAAGCCGCTCGGCGCAGGCCGCCGTGAAGGCACTCTACGGGCAGGACGTGCCCGAAAAGATGATACAGTTGCAGAAGACGAAGCGCGAGTTTGAGGGACATTTGACTCTGGTGGTGTTCCCCCTGCTCAAGACTTCGCGCAAGAAGCCGGAAGACACGGCCGAGGACATAGGCCGCTGGCTGGTTGACAACGAGCCGGCCGTGGCGTCATACAACGTGGTAAAGGGCTTCTTGAACATCGTTGTGTCGCCGCAGGCGTGGCTGTCGCTGCTCGCCGACATCAACGCCGACGAGCATTACGGCGAGGTGAAGGCCGCGGACGACGCTCCGCTTGTGATGATTGAATACTCGTCGCCCAACACCAACAAGCCGCTCCACCTCGGCCACGTGCGCAACAACCTGCTTGGCTGGAGCCTGGCGCAGATAATGCAGGCCAACGGCAACCGCGTGGTGAAGACCAACATCGTTAACGACCGCGGCATACACATCTGCAAGTCGATGCTGGCCTGGCTGAAATACGGCAACGGCGAGACGCCCGAAACGAGCGGAAAGAAGGGCGACCACCTCATCGGCGACTACTACGTGGCCTTTGACAAGCACTACCGCGAGGAGGTGAAAGAGCTTACGGCCAAGTTCACTGCTGAGGGAATGACCGGCGAGGAGGCTGAGAAGCGCGCCAAGGAAGAGGCTCCGCTCATCAAGGAAGCCCACGAGATGCTCGTAAAATGGGAGCAGGGCGACCCTGAAGTGCGCGCCCTGTGGGAGAAGATGAACTCATGGGTGTACGCCGGTTTCGACGAGACTTACAAGGCGCTCGGCGTAGGCTTCGACAAGATATACTACGAGTCGCAGACTTACCTGAAGGGTAAGGCCAAGGTGGAGGAAGGCTTGGAGAAGGGTCTTTTCTTCCGCAAGGACGACGGCAGCGTGTGGGCCGACCTCACTGACGAGGGCCTCGACCAGAAACTTCTGCTCCGCTCCGACGGCACGTCGGTCTACATGACGCAGGACATCGGCACCGCCGAGATGCGCTTCAACGACTACCCCATAGACAAGATGATTTACGTCGTGGGCAACGAGCAGAACTACCACTTCCAGGTTCTCTCAATCCTGCTCGACCGCCTCGGCTTCAAGTGGGGCAAGGAGCTTGTACACTTCTCTTACGGAATGGTGGAGCTGCCCAACGGAAAGATGAAGAGCCGCGAGGGAACGGTGGTTGACGCCGACGACCTCATTGCCGAAATGATTAAGGACGCGCGGCAGACGAGCGAGGAATTAGGCAAGTTCAGCGACATGAGCGAGGAGGAACGCGCCAACGTTGCACGCATAGTGGGCATGGGAGCGTTAAAATACTTCATCCTGAAAGTTGACGCAAGGAAGAACATGCTGTTCAACCCCGAGGAGTCAATCGACTTCAACGGCAACACGGGTCCGTTCATCCAGTACACCTATGCACGCATCCGCAGCATCATGCGCAAGGCCAAGGAGCAGGGCATCGACATTCCCTCGACGCTCGACGGCACGTATCCCGTGAACCAGAAGGAGACCGAACTGATACAGAAAATGGCCGAATACGGCGCCGCCGTGCGCCAGGCCGGCACCGACTACAGCCCCAGCGGCATAGCCAACTACTGCTACGAGCTGACCAAGGAGTTCAACCAGTTCTACCATGACTACAGCATCCTCGGCGCGGATAGCAACGAGGAGAAAGTGCTCCGCCTTGTCCTTGCAGCCAATGTGGCGAAGACATTGAAGAACGGCATGGCCCTCTTGGGAATTGAAATGCCGGAGCGTATGTAATAAGGCAATGAAAAATGAATAATGAAAAATGAATAATTGCAGGATGATTTTTCATTATTCATTATTCATTTTTCATTAAACCGATTTGTATGAATTATGAATTAAATAATCCACCGGACTATAGGAACGACACCGTTTTGCCTCTTCCGCCGGAAGTTTCGGCCGATGCGTGGGCCGTTGATGCGGCGTGCAGCGGCAATCCGGGCAAGATGGAGTACCGCTGCATCGACCTTGCCACGGGGGCGCAGGTGTTCCATTTCGGCCCCGTCTACGGCACAAACAACATCGGGGAGTTCCTCGCCATCGTCCACGCCATCGCCCTCATGGAGCAGAAAGGGCTGCGCAAGACCATCTACAGCGACAGCTTCACGGCCATAACGTGGGTGAGGAAGGCGCAGTGCAAAACCAAATTAGAGCACAACGCGCGGACGGCGCAGCTGCACAGCATCATCCTCCGCGCCGAGACATGGCTCAAGACGCACCCCTTCCGCGTGCCTGTAATACAGTGGGACACGCGCTCGTGGGGCGACATCCCGGCCGACTTCGGGCGGAAATAACGCCCTGACAGTAACTGCCTGACAGTCAACAGCCCCGCAATCCACGGCTTTTCATGCCGCAAATCACGGCCTTTCGTGCGCCAATCCACGGCATTCCGGCGCACGAAAGGCCGCCTTTTTCTGCATAACGTTCCGGCGTTGCCATGCCTGCCGCCTTGTTGTGAACCGTCACAACATCATGCGTTCAAGTTTCGTTTTCCATTCCTCCCATCTCGGCATTTCCTGTTTCAGCAGTCCGTAAAACGCCTTTGTATGGTTTTTGTGTACCAGATGGCAAAGCTCATGGGTTATGACGTATTCAATGCAGATGCGTGGGGCGCACACAAGCCGTGGGTTAAGGTATATCCGTCCCGACGGAGTGCAGCTGCCCCATCTTGTCTTCATCTCCTTCAGCAGCAGGGCTGAGGGCTGCACGCCGTAACGCTTGAAGCGCGATATGAGCGGAGCGGCATACTCGCGGAACTTCACTTCCGCCCTTTGCCTGTACCATGCGCACAGCAAGGCGCGCGCATCAGCCTTGTGGGGGCAGGCTATTTCGAGAATGTTGCCTTTATAATGCACTCCTGCGTGCTCGCTTTCCACCACGCGCAACATGTATTGCCGCCCGAGATACAGGTGCGACTCGCCGCTTACGTATCTCCTTTCGGGGGTATGCACGCCTAACGACTTGAAGTAGCGTTGTTGCCTGCATATCCATGCCGCACGGCGGTGTACGTGCAGGCGGATGTCCTCCAACTGTGCGTCAGCCGGGGCTTTCACCTCTACGGAGCAGTCGGGGCGGACGGTTATGCCCAGCGTCTTGCGCGGCGCGAACGTCACGGTATATGCCACTACGGCCGTTCCGAAGGTTATGCTGTCGCTCACTTTATCCATAGCTTCGCCACGTCCACGCATCCGTCGATAATCACGTCCATGTCGTCAAACGGGAACTTGAGGTTGTATTTGCGCTTTACCTCGTCGATAAGGTAGTCCTCTAATTCTATCTTCATGCGCCCGATGATGTCCGACTTCGACTGCCAGTCAACCAGAACGTTCCCGTCTATAACCAGCGTTTTGTTGATTATTTCGTCAAAACGCCTTGTCGTTTCCAAGGCCATTTGGCACAAGTCAAGCCCCGTGTCGGCGAAAATCCGCTGGTAAGTCTCGAGCGTTATTCCGTAATACGCTTTGCCGGCGTTGTTGTGCTGGAGTTCGCCGGGCAGGTCTTTGTCCGTGTGCGCCAGCACGTCTTCCTTGTATTTGGACACGCGTTTGAGGTATTCTATTTCGCTGATGCGCCCTTGTTCATACGCCTCGATGGTTTCTTTAAGCAGCTGCGAGAACTTTTTGTAGAACACGGGGTCGGTGTCCATCCTCTCGGTGATGAACTTGTTGGTGCGCGATGCTATCGTGTCGGCCTTCGCCGCCGTGCCTACAATCTTCTCTACCTCCTGCTCGAACGCCTCGGTGTCAAAGATGTTGACAAGTTCGGTGATAGGTTTTGCCGCGCCGCTTTCCACGTGGCGGTTAATCAGTTTCTGTATCTGGCCCTCGTATTGCTTGTAGTCCACGGCGTCTGAGAAGCGCAGCTGGACGGCCTTGCGCAGCTTCACAAACATGTTCAGGTCGTCTTTATACCGCCTGATTTCGTCTTCCGGCGTGGCGTCGTGGAACTCACGCGTTGAAAGAGCTATCTTCAGGCACGACGCGTATGCCGTAAGCCGCTCGTAAAACTCCTGCCTGCGGTCTTCCATCCTCAGCGACCGGGCGTATGCCTCAAGGTCGCGCTTGTTGGCGATGGTCTTGAACAAGTCCCACAGGTCTGAGTATTTTTGCGGCAGCTTGCCTGTTTCGGTGCTAACGTCGAGCATCGTGTCCTGAAACTCAAGGCGTTCCTCGTCGTCATAGTCGGAGTAAAGCTCAAGGGCGTCGTCAAGCTCTTTCAGCACACCGTAATAGTCGATGATGTACCCGAACTCCTTGTCGTCGCACGTGCGGTTGACCCTCGCCACGGCCTGAAGCAGCGTGTGGCCGTTAAGCCTGCGGTCAAGGTACATCACGACGACCTTCGGCTCGTCAAAGCCTGTCAGCAACTTGTCCACGACAATCATTATTTCGGGCTGCTCCCGGTCTTTGAACCTTGCTATGAGGTTGTCCTGATACTTCTTGGGAGTGCCGTGTTCGTCCATCATCTTTTTCCAATACGCCTTCACGTCTTCCGGCGTGTCGCCGTAAGGAGTTTCCTCTCCTTCGCGTGTGTCGGGCGGAGTTATCAGCACTTCTGACGACACAAGGCCGATTTCGTCCAAGTATTTCTTGTACATCACGGCGACGCTTTTCCTCGGCGTTACGAGCATTCCCTTGAAGCCCGTGCCCTGCCAGTTGTTGCGGTAATGCTCAGACACGTCCCACGCGATTGAATACACGCGCTGCTCCGTCTGGTTGACAAGGTCGGTGCGCGAGTATTTCTTTTTCAGGTCGGCGGTCTGCTGTTCGTTCAGGTCTTCGCAAACCTTGGCGAAGAAGTCGTCAACAGCCCCCTCGTGAACCGTCTGCGGCACTATCCGCCCCTCGTAAAGCAGGGGCACAACGGCGCCGTCGCTGACGGCCTGGCGCACCGTGTAGACCGGCCTGATTATGCCGCCGAAAGTCCGCGCCGTGTTCTTTTCCTTCTTCATCAGCGGCGTTCCCGTGAACGCTATCTTGCAGGCGTTGGGCAGCACCTTGTCCATCTTTATCGCCATTTCCTTGTACTGGCTGCGGTGGGCCTCGTCAATGAGGATGAATATGTCAGGGTCGGTCAGCGGATGCTTCATCCGCTTCACGGCGGTTTCAAACTTGTTGATGATTGTAGTGATGACGGCGTCGGTTCCGCTGTCAAGCAGTTCGCCAAGGTTTTTGCCCGTTGTGGCGTTCACCACGTCGCGGCCGCACTTCCTGAACGTTTTTGTTATCTGGCTGTCAAGGTCGGTGCGGTCGGTCACCATCACGATTTTCGGGTTCCGGATAGTCTTCTCCTGAGCTATGGCCTGCGCCAGCATAACCATTGTAAGCGACTTTCCGCTGCCCTGCGTGTGCCACACCACACCGCCGCGGCGCTTCCCGTTGTCAACCGTCTTGACGCGTTCTATTATCTCCTTCACAGCGAAATACTGCTGATAGCGCGCCACTTTCTTTATGCCGCCGTCGTAAACCGTGAAGTTGTGTATCATGTCGAGCAGCCTGTCAGGCCGGCACAGGCCGTACAGATACTTGTCTTGCTCCGTCGGCAGCAGCTCTTCACGCCCCCTCTCGTCGAAGTATGCGCGGACGTAACGGAAGCGGCCGCCGAACAGGTGGCTTGTCTTTTCCGCGTCGAGCCTGCTGTTTACAAGTCCGTAAAGCCGCTGTCCGTACAGGCTTTCGTCCTCTTTCGAGGTGAACATCTCCGTCCATTTGCACCAGAACTTTGCCGGAGTGCCCGTCGTGGCGTAGGTTCCGTAACTGTTGCCGATGCCCAACAGCAGCGCGCTGTAAACGTAGAGGCCGCGTATTCCGTCGTCTTTCTGGTTGCGCAGGTGCTGCGATACGGCCTGCTCCTGCGCCCCTTTCACGTCGGGCCGCTTGCATTCTATGACAACAAGCGGTATGCCGTTGACAAACAGCACGATGTCAGGGCGGTAAGTGTCGGCGCAGCCCGTGCGCGTGACGGCAAACTCTTCGGTCACATGGTAGGCGTTCCGCTCGGGATGCTCCCAGTCGATGAAGCGCATGGTGTAGCTTTTCTTGTCGCCGTCGATGCTCTGCTCGAAAGCCTTGCCCAAGGTCAGCATGTTGTAAACGGCCTCGTTACCGCTGACATATCCGTTTTCCATCGGCACGTTGCGCATGGCGAGCACGCCGTTCTCAATGTTCTGCTCGGAAAACAGTTCCTCCCTGTTCCTGTTCACGCGTATCGAGTTTATGCGTCTCAACTGGCTGCGCAGAACGTCCTCGAGCAGCACGTTCGACGTCTTGCCGCCACGCATCGCCAGCGCCTCGTCGGGCGTAAGGTATTCATATCCCAACTTCATCAGCGTCTGCAACGCCGGTATCTGGCTTATATGGTCTTCCTTGAATGAAATGCCTCGAATGCTATCCATGTTTGTTTTTGTTTTGAATGTATATCTCGCTCTAAATCAACACCTTCCGCGAACACGGCCTTTCGCTTCCCAAAAGGTTGCCTTTTATCGTGTAAAATGCGACCTTTTGCAGGGCGAAACACGGCCTTTTACATTGCTTCATAATTCAACCCGTTTCTTGCCTGTCAACAACACTTGCATCAAGCCTTTCTTTTGCTGACGCAGGGTGTCAAGCTTTTGCTTGGCTAAAGTTATCTCATTGTCGCAAACAGAAAGGATTTCCGCTATTGCGTTTTGTTCTTCCAAAGGAGGGGTGGTTATATTTATACTTTTCAATGAATTAGCACTAATCTCGGGAAATGTTGAACCTGACGATTTTTTTCTTATTACATGTATCAAAATGTCCAACAAATAATAAACAAACTCAATATTACTGGATTGGGATATAATCAAAGACTGAAAGCCCTGATTTGTCGAGGCTTCGGTTTTTAATATTGCTTTTAAGCCAATTGTTGCACGGGATGTAAAGACAATAGTGCCAACAGGCAATAGTCTTGCAGAACTGTTTTTCAGACCTTCTTCGGTAATATGTTTCTTACTTGTATAAACATATTTCTCTGTCCCTATCTCACTTGGAGTAAGCCATGCGATATTTCCATCCCAATAATCACTGTTATTTGTGTCTGGGGTGCCTCCTCCAACAACATCAGCAATACTTCCTAATTTAACAGTCTTCCATTCTTCACTAAATCCATGCAGGCGTTTCTTGCCAGTAAGAAGCTGTTGCATTAAGCCTTTCTTGCGCAATTCAAGTTTTTCAACAAGCAGCATTTGCTTCTCAATGGCTCTGTCCCAGGTGCTTAACACCTCCGCAATCTTTCGCTGTTCAGGAAGTGGAGGTGTAAGAATTTTATACCCTTTTACTATATCCGCAGACAAATTACCCTGTCCTCCTTGCAGATATGAATTGTAATAATATTCTTTGCCTTTCTGCAAAAACGACAATAAGAAATATCTGTCAACATCTTTTGTTGGACGAATGCAAAGTATTGCCTGATTTATAGCTCCGCTGATTTTGGATAAAGCGCATTCTCCGCTTGTTGCACCATACAAAGCATATAACAAATCTCCTCTCTCGATTAATTTCGCCGAAGAGTTTTTCAGTCCTAATTCAGATAAATACTGCTCTGTCTTTGCATTGCTAATTTCCCCTGATTTTATGAACGGTATTTCTCCGTTAAAGTACATTTGTTCCGTTGATTTCGGCGTACCGCCACTGAACATCTGAGAAATTTCGCCCAATCTTTTCACTTCCCACTCATTCGGGATTATCCCCAATGGCGAGTTTTTATATCCCTGCGGTATTTCTTTTACAGCACTTTTTCTCATAGGATTTCATTTCTCGTTAATACCCCAGCTCCTTCAAGTACCCCTTCATCTTGGCCTGCACCTCCGCCAGTTCAGCCTCGAGGGCGTCAATCTCTTTCTGCACGGCGGGTATGTCGATTTCGGCTTCCTCTTCAAACGTGTCAACGTAGCGCGGTATGTTCAGGTTGTAGTCGTTCTCCCGGATGTCGGCAGGGGTGGCAACAAAGGCGTATTTGTCTTCGGCCACTCCGGCTTCAAGCTGCCCGGAGGTGAACTTGCGGTAGACGGAGACGATGTGCCCGATGTCCTCGGCGCGCAGCTTGTTCTGGTTCTTGCCGCTTTCAAACTCGCGGCTGGCGTCGATGAAGAGCACGTTGTCAGTCTGCTTGCCCTTGCTGAATATGGCTATGGCCGCCGGTATGCCCGTGCCGAAAAACAAGTTGGCAGGCAGGCCGATGACGGCTTCGAGCAGGTTTTCGTCCACCACGTGCCGGCGTATCTTCCCCTCGCTTGCTCCGCGGAACAGCACTCCGTGGGGAATGACCACGCCAACCTTGCCGCTGCCTTCCTGCGCCACCTCTATCATGTGCGAGATGAACGCCCAGTCGCCCTTGCTCTTCGGGGGTATGCCGCGCCAAAAGCGGTTGTACGGGTCGTTGGCCGCTTCTTCCGCGCCCCACTTGTCCAGCGAGAACGGCGGATTGGCGACAACGGTGTCAAACTTCATCAGCCTGTCGTGCTCCTTCAGCTTGGGGTTGCGCAGGGTGTCGCCCCAGCGTATCACGGCGTTGTCGAAGCCGTGCAGAAACATGTTCATCATAGCCAGCGCCCACGTGCTGCCGTTCACTTCCTGCCCGTAAAGCGAGAAGTTGCTGTTGCCCACTTCCTTTCCAGCCTTGATGAGCAGCGAGCCTGAGCCGCAGGCGGGGTCGCAGATGCGCGCCCCGGGCTTGCTCTTTGTCAGCTTGGCCAGCAGCGTTGACACCTCCGCCGGCGTGAAGAACTCGCCCGCCTTCTTGCCCGCCTCGCTTGCAAAGTTGGAAATCAGGTACATGTAGGCGTCGCCTATGATGTCGTTGTTCTCAAGATGCGACTCGGCCAGTTCAAGTTCCTTGAAGTCTACAAGCAGGTTTTTCAGGCGTGCGTTCTTCTCCTTCGGCTCGCCGAGGTTGGCGCTGTTGAAGCTGATGTTGCGGAAGATGCTGCTGCCGTCCTCGCTGCTCATCTTCTCGCGGTTGGCGTCTTCAAGCTCGGCCAGCGCCATGTCGATAAGCTCGCCGATGTTGTCGTCGGCGCGGTGGCTGAACAGATAGTCGAACGAACTCTGCTCGGGCACCACGAAACGCTCGTGCCTCATGGCGCGCGCGGCGCGCTCCCTGTCGCCCTCATACTTCTCAAGATGCTCGGCATACTTGGCTTTGTAGACATCGCTGACGTACTTCAGGAAGAGCATAGTCAGGATGTAGTCCTTATACTGGCTCGGGTCAATGAGTCCGCGGAACGTGTCGCAGGCTTTCCATACAACCCTGTTTATCTGTGCCTGGTCGATTTTTGGTGTTTCCATTATTTCATGTTGTTTTGTTCATCAGTAACTGTTGCAATATAAGTTGCTTGCGTTTGATTATCTCTTCTTGCAGCTTTTTCTCCCTTTGCGCCAGCCGCGACATGTTGACAATCAGCGTCTGGGTGTGCCGGTCGGGCACGGGTATTTCCAGTTCGTCCACCACGTTCTTGCGTATAAGCGGCGTGGTGCTGCCTATCTGGAACGTCTTGAAATATCTTTCAGTGGCCGGCAGCCTTAAAAACCAGCAGAGATATTCGGGCGAGAGCGTTTCCTGCATAGTGCGTATAACGAAAAACGATGTCGAGGCTACGGCTTTCGCTTCGCCGTAGAACACCCGGCTGATATAGTTTGCCCCTTTTGAAGCGAACAGGATGTCGCCCGGCCGCAGCAGGCTTTTCTGCGCCTTGGGCGACAGGTTTACGCGCGAGGCGTATCGGGTGACGACGGCCTCGTCGCAGTCCTTCGCCTGCAAGTATGCCACATCGCCGTCAGGGTCGGTCTTTAAGAATATTCCCGAAAAGACCTCAGCCACGTCCTTTAGCTTTACCTTCCGTCCTTTTGCCATCGGTTTTGCGTTTTCTGCAAATGTATGTTTTATTTTTCAAAGCGCCAAATGTTTTTCATAAAAATCGTAGTACGCTGCATACTAATACGCTGTTCCGACCTGTTTTTAGCTTAAAAACATTCCATTTTGCCTGTTGGCGGATAGTTGGTAAACAGAAGTAATACCTTGAAAATACGTGCGGCTGATACAAGGTGTCTGGCCGTGTTTGCATAACGTCCTGCCACAGCCGCACGTCCCCGTATATAAAATGCCACGTTTTGCAGCGCGAAACGTGGCATTTCAGGCGGTAAAACACGGCCTTTTGGAAGGCAAAAGACGGCTGTTTCGCGTTTCCTCCATATCTTTGTCTTAAGAAGATAGGATACGGCTCGGCAGTGTCAAATCAAAAAACTGCGTTTTTCATTTGCCGTTGCGCCCGCCTTTCCGTATCTTTGCAAACAAAAAATACCCAATGACCGAATTTGAAAAGATGCGCAGCCAAGAGCTGTACGACTTCTCCGACCCGGAGATTTACGCAAGCCTGAAGCATGCCAAGGACGCATGCACGCGGCTCAACACGATGACGATAAACGACGGCGGATACCGCGAGACGATAGAAGACCTCATACCCGGCATTCCGGCGGACAGCGTGGTGTGCCCTCCGTTCCACTGCGACCACGGCAACGGCATACGCATGGGCAAAAACGTGTTCGTGAACTACAACGTGACGATGCTCGACGGCGGCGCAATCACCATAGGCGACAACTGCCTCATAGGACCCAACTGCCAGCTGTACACGCCGCAGCACCCCATGGACCACGTGCTGCGCCGCCGCTCAGTGGAGACGGCATACCCCATAACGATAGGCGAGGACACGTGGCTGGGCGGCGGAGTGATAGTGTGCCCCGGCGTTACGATAGGCAAGCGCTGCGTGATAGGGGCCGGAAGCGTGGTGACGAAAGACATACCCGACGACTGCCTTGCCGTAGGCAACCCGGCCAAAGTGATTAGGAAGCTGAACGGTTGAGGAAGAATGTTTTTACGGCAACGCCAGCTTTCAACAAATCATCCATCATTAATTTTTCATTCTTCATTCTTCATTTTTAATTTTTAATTTTTAATTTTTAATTCTTAATTCTTCATTCTTAATTCTTCATTCCCACATGAACCTTCTCTTTGTCTGCCTCGGCAACATCTGCCGCTCGCCGGCCGCCGAGGCCATAATGAAAAAGAAACTCGAAGAACAGGGCGCGCGCCTCGCCGGCGTCAACGTTGACTCAGCAGGCATAGGCCCGTGGCACGAGGGGCAGCTGCCCGACAGCCGGATGCGCCGCCACGGGGCGCGCCGCGGCTACAGCATAGACAGCATAGCGCGGCAGATAAGGCGCGAGGACTTCGCGCGCTTCGACATCATCTTCGGCATGGACGCCGACAACATGAAGGCTCTCTCGCGTCTGGCACGCACCGGCGAAGAGCGCGCCAGGCTGATGTGCGCCGCCGATTTCATGACGCGCCATCCCGGATACGACACCGTGCCCGACCCGTATTACGGCGGTCCCGACGGCTTCGAGCTTGCCCTCGACCTGATAGAAGACGCCTGCGACGGCATCATAGCCATGCTTGAAAGCCGCCGGCTGCCGTCCGAAAGCCGCTGAGGCGCCGCGCCGCAAAGGCATGCGTGCGCCATGCCGGCACACAGGGCAGCCACGTTGTAGCATGCACGGCTACCCCCGTCATGACACGCAATCCATCGCCTTTTTTCCTGTTTTTAACGTTTTTAAGTCACATTTCCGCGAAAAAATTTGGCGGTTTGCGCAAACTTGCCTACCTTTGCACTCGCAATGACCGCCCAAGGTCAGCGTAGGGCTTTTAGCTCAGTTGGTTAGAGCAACAGACTCATAATCTGGAGGTCCCAGGTTCAAGCCCTGGATGGCCCACATTGAAAATCAAGCAGTTACGGACTTCGTAACTGCTTTTTTCATACCCGTTGCGAACACCATGCGAACACCGAACACTCTTGAAACGCAATAAAATATGACTGCAATCTTTGTTCTTTTATGCTAAGTTGCATTAGATTGTATTTTGTTTTGTGTTTATTATCAACATTTCTTTTTTACGAAAAAAGTTAATGATGACGAATATCATATCCAAATAAATCGAATTTAAAGAACCTTAGATTAAACTGCCGCATGACAATAGGGGAAAGTGTTATTGGTTTGCGGATTTATGGTACTTATGTTTCTTGAAATATTGGTACTCTCGATATTTCGGATGACCAACTCGGAATATTTGGTTGCATGGCTTCCATATTCACAGTTACTGGAATATTGGCCATGAAGGTTGTATGATACGGAATGTTGAACCATCTTGATGTATGTAAAATCAACGGAGGAATACGTTTTGGTATATTGATATGGTTGCAGGATTTGCCAAGCAAGTTGTACTTTTGTGGCCACAAAAGTTACTTGCCGACCGCTTCGCATCGGAGCAACTTCATTGCTGTTTCGCCTTGCGAAATATAATCTTGGAAATATTGCATCGGACATTCGAGGTATGAAGAACACAAAAAACCGAGAATGCGAAGACTTATGACATTTCTAAAATAAGAATTCGGTTGAGTGGAATAAGCCGTCCAGAAAGCAAGTAACCACGGTTACTTAAATCTGTGGAAAAGAAGCAAACCAAACAACGGAATGTTGCGCAAATCTTGACATCTCTTCGTAAGAGATGAACACGTTTGCAAAGATACAAAAAACTGCAAATAAAATGCTGATAATGAATGGAAATATTAGAATTTATTTGCATTTCGCCATGATATTTGCACAACAAAATCTCTTTTTACACAACATTTGTTTCGCAATTTTTCGTATATGTTATTCTTTTTAGCTTGATAATCAGGTATTTAGCTTAATGTTTATAGTCGGTATTCATCTCTTACGAAGAGATGCACCGCAGGGGAAGGCTATGTCTCAGTAAACCAACACATGAAGCCGTATGGCCAATTTAAGACTCAAGACAAAGAAATTTTCCTTTGAGCTTTTGTGGACAAACAACGTAACTGCTTGTGTTTCAATTAAAAACGAACATTCGCAGGACTCCGAGACTTGTCTTTCGTTGATTTAAACATAATGGTAAGCTGCCTTTAGCAATAGAAACTTTGTGCCTATAATATAATTAAGGTAAGCACATGAACATAAATCCTGATATGGAGAACACCATGCAATGGTACGCAATGCGTGACCTGAAGCGGCGCAACGCAAAGCTGCCGGCCTATAAGATGTTCGAGGGCATGGGCATGGAATGTTTTACGCCGATGGTGCAAAGGTTGACTGTAATTAAAGGTAAACATGAAGAAGAAATTGTGCCTTTCATGCAAGACCTGCTTTTCGTGAAAGAGACACGTGAGCGGCTCGACCCAATAGTAGAACGCACTCCTACACTGCAATACCGCTACAAGATTGGTGTGCGGCAAACGCCGATAGTTGTACGCAACGCCGACATGGAACGGTTTATCAAGGCCGTGAAATCAACAAATAATCCGAAATATTACAGTCCGGACGAGATAACTCCCGACATGAGAAACCGCAGAATCCTTATAATCGGCGGCACACTTGACGGCTATACCGGAACGTTGGTCACAACGCGCGGCTCGAAAGTGAAACGTCTGTTGGTGGAACTTCCGACACTGTTGGCCGCTGCCGTCGAGGTGCAGCCCGAATACATACAGCTTTTATAGTTGACGAGTGACAAGGTACGAGCAAACGAGAGGATTTGCCTTGAAGTTACAACTCTCCTCATAACCTTCAAACCTCAGAACCTCAGAACCGTACGCCCCCATAACCTTAAAACCTTATAACCGCGCCCTCATGTACACGACAGACAAATTCAAGACGGAATGGCAGTGCTTACACCACCCTTCCATGAATGTGGACGGCGATTTCACGTTCTACTATCAGCTCTACGGCGAGTTGCTTCGTCTTGCAAAACAACATTCACGGCATCAGGACGATGCGGCAATCCTGTCGTTGCTGCTCTATACGGAGAACACCGTTGCCATAGGGCTTGACGGCGTTTACGAATATATGTACCGCAGCTTAGGCGACGTTGTGTTCCACTGGTGCGACGGATTGGGTATGGATGCGAACGCAACGTCGCAAGTCCATAACTTGGTGTCACAAGCCGTTGCGGAAGCTCCGCACTGCTCACTCAGACAATGGATTACGGAAAGCGTACTGTCACGCGACTTCCAGCGCATAAGCGGTGTGCTGACATATTTCGCACGGGAGGACAATAACTTACGGCAAGTATTCCCGAACTTGCGTTACCGTAAGGAAATGTTCCTGCGGATTACGAGGGACGAACATACCGCCCGGCAAATGCTGTGGGCGGACATGGCTTTCAACTGGCACGACAAGCACGGCAACTCACTATCTGATACATTGGCAAAGCAGTGCCGTCTGACCGCACCTTTGGCTGACGGACAGGAAAAAACAATGCTGCTTGAAACGGCAAATGTCCTTAACTCCATCCGTTCAGAACGGCTTGACATCTATACCATCATTGAGAGAAAAAACGACCATACACTTACCTTACGCCACAGTGACGGCCGCATATTTGATAATGTGGAAGTCAATACGCCCATTTCTGAAAAACCACAATGCCGCAAGCTTGCCGCCCAGCTTGTCACCTTTTCGGACAAGACTTACGCCAATGGTCCCACCGTTTGGCTCAATGCCAATGAACATACTAAATGGAACGGCGACAAAATATGGAACGACATCTTGAAGAAAGAGCAAGAGGCGGCAAAGCAGGTCTATTTCACCACGCCATTCGGCAAGCGGATAAGCCTTTACGAAGACCTGTACACCGAACCGGAAGACCCGGAAGAAGCTTATTATGCCGATATGGGCATTTATTTCGATGAGCCGAATATCTTTGATTTCCTGGGAGGCAAGCCGAACGGCAGGGTAATCTATTTTGGCGGTTGACAGACAGGTAAAATTGAAATAATGGATAACATCAGAAAGAAAAAAAATGCAGACGGCAGCCGTGCCCGTTCCTGCACGGAAGAGAAACGGAGGCGGTTTCGGTTTCATAGCCTACGCCAACTCCCGCGTTGAGAAACTGCGGGACGAGGGGCGTTACGATGCGGCCTATAAGTTGAAAATGTACCTCAGGAGGTTCATTGCCTATTTAGGCAAAAATGAGGTTCCGTTCAAGGATTTCGATGCCCTGCTGATGCGCAACTACCACACATGGCTGAAGAACCAGGAGTTAGGACGAAATACCATTTCCCTTTATATCCGGAATTTAAAGCGGGTCTATAAACTTGCCGTCAGTGACGGGCTTGCCGCCGACATCAATCCTTTTGAAGGTCTGGACGTGAGCTACCACGTGAAGAAATACAGGAACGGCCTGACGCTCAACGAGGTGAAACGTCTGCGCGGCCTAGACCTGAGCAGTGAATCAGAGATGACCGTCTTCGCCCGCGACATCTTCCTGTTCACGGTCTATACCAAGGGCATGAAGAGTGACGACATCTTCCGCCTGAGATGGAATAACATTGAGGACGGCAGGCTCACCTACCGCCAGCATCTCACAGGAAAGGAAATCTCCATGCCGTGGGAACCTCCAATGCAGGAGATTGCCGACCGTTACAAACGGAAAGGTACTCCCCTCCTCTTCCCCGTCATCACGGCAAAATCTCCGCACGAGCAATGGAGACAGTACGACGTTCTTCTGCACCGCATCAATTACAACCTGAAGAAGTTGGGCGAGATGTTGGAACTCGGTTATCCGCTGAACCTCACAGTCGCGAGGCATTCGTGGGAGAGCATGACGAAGAGCGTAAGCATAAGCGACATCCTGTAAGTTTGCAGGTGTTGACGGGTTGACAAAGTTAATAAAGAATGTAACTATGGAAGAGTCACAAAAAGAGATGCGCAAGCAGATGTTCGACTAGATAGAAGCCGATTTGCAGAAAAGCTGCAAGCCGGAAGAACGGATGTTTGCCTTGCATCCCGACGAAGAGCATATCATCGTTTCTCACGTCCTGTTCCTGATGATGAGCAAGCCGTTGGCAGGCAAGCTTCCGGGGCTGAAAGGTCTTTTCCTGTTGCGCAAGTTTGAAGAAGAGATGCTGACGGCCTACCTGACCGAATCAGATGAGTTTCCCGAACTTCTGCGTTATTGCAACCTCCTGTACGATATGTTTCCCTACGAACTGGCAGCGGCTGCACGCAATGCAGCCATTGCCTCCAAAGTCAGGAAACTGCAGGTAATCGGAATGGTTGCCGCAGGATACGGCGGCGACATGGAGGACGACACGGTGGATGACATCCTCGATGATATGGACTTTGACCGCAACAACAAGGTGTGCAGCCACGTGATTGAACTGATGATGCCACAACTGAACCAGCTGGTGGAACGGGAAAAGATATATTAGAAAGTACGATATGATGATGGCAGCTTTCACGGTTCCATCCGTTTCAGCAACGTTTACCGGTGAAAACCGTGTCGGCTGCCATCATTTTATAAAAATGATAGAACAAATCGACATGTGTAAATATTATTGTTATATATGTGACCATGAATTGACAGACACTAATAAATCAGATGAACATATCATTTTGAATGCTATTGGTGGGCACTTACATTCTGACACATTACTATGTAAGAATTGTAACAACAAGATTGGTGAAATGTCAGATGCACAGTTGGCTGAAGATTTGTCTTTTTTTACGGATATGTTAGTGGTTAAAAAGAAAAGACAAAACCCACATAATCAGATTATGCAAGACGAGCATGGACATGAAGTAATTGTAGAGAATGGTGGGCAAAAGATTATACTAAGACGGCCATTAATAACAAAACTTAATGACAACACACTCAAAATAACGGCACGTAATGAAAAGGAGTTAAAAGGCATTGTTGAAGGGCTTGCAAAAAGGGGAGAAAGTGTCTCTGAAAGTATTGTTGACATAATAGGAAAAGCAAAATTCATTAAAGAAAGGCCTTGCTTGTCTAAGAATGTTTGCATTACTGAAAAAGCATTTCCAAGTATCATAAAATCTGCGGTCAATTATTATATGTTATTATTTCATGATGCTCCAACAATAAAGCATTTAGTACCATATATTCTTGGAGAGAAGAACTTAAAAGATGTATTATACCTGCATCTTTTCAAAAATCTTCCATATGAAACTATAGAAGAACAAGTTACTCATATGATACATCTTGAAGGCAATCAGAATACAAAGTTGCTTTATGCAATGATGGAATTTTATGGAACATATACTTATATTGTAGTATTAAATTCAGAATATAATGGAATTAATATAAATAAAATATATACTTATGATACTATTTCAAGCCAAGAAGTCACTCGCTCATTTTCATTACCTTTAAGAATTGAAGATTTAGAACAATTTCGGAATCAACCACATGGCGAATATATTAAATATTTGGAGTATGTGCAAAATAGGTTTAATAATGTTATGAGTATTTGGCAAAAAAATGTCTAAAAAAAGATTTACACAACATAATAGATAACGTTTTCAATAAATATCCACAAGGTTGTAATATTACAAATGCTATGATTGATGAACTTATAAATGAAGTAAATAAATATATCATATCTGTATTATGATTACTATGAGATAAGTTTTCGTGATTGTAACAGAATCCTATCCTCGATAAAGAGTCAGAATACACTAATAAATAATTTTCATGTGGTATTCTCAACGTTCTCTATATGCGAAATTAATGTGACCATTTTAGCTATATGGTTAACGTTCTTGAAAAGTTGGATGATGGAATAAATTGAAGAATAAATAGACACTGAAACATTAAAATTTTGCGTTTCCGTACTATCTTTTGAAGAATAATGAATCAATGGAGCAATCAGTCATATTTACTCTTCGCATCGAAACACGGACAGACTTTCTTCACGTCAGACAGATCCTGGTGTCCTGCTACCTGAGTCGCAGGAAAGAGGCGTTGCAGTTTTCACAATAGTTCCAGTAAGGCTGTTTTCTGTTGCAGAGTGCGAGTGTCGGAAGGATTGCCATATCCGTCCAATCCTTCCTCGTAACAGATGCCGATAGAGTAACTGTTTCAGAAGTGATTATTCCAATAAAGAAAAGCAATATGGCAAAACATTACAGTTTGGATACCGTATGCGTTGAATGTATGGGAGAAGTATCTTGTTTAAGAGATGTTGTTGAAAATTTGAATTAAATGTCTATAAAGTAAATCATGCCACAAGTTCCAACCCTATTTGGTTTTCCTCTTTTTACAACCCTTAAATCGGTATCTTCGATAAAAAATCAAAAGTTAAGAATATCCGATATATGGGCACTTTGGGAATACATGATTATGAAACAGGCAAATATGAAAGCCACAAAACGACATTTTCTTCAGACATTGTTAGAACAGGCACAATACTTCTATGAAACAGCGGTACATGCTCCGATGAAATCCCAGCCGTTGCTGTATTATTATTCGTTTTTAAACTTTGCAAAAATTATCATAGCCATAAAAAACGTTGGGTTTGACGAAACCAAGAGCTATCAGCATGGCATAGAAACTCAGGTAGGCTCAAATACTATTTTTACAGATGCGGCAGTTTCGATAAAACAATTAAATCCGGCTTGCAAAATTTCTGTCGCTAAGTTCTTTTGTGAAGCTATGGGTGATACATTTCCTGGATTCCCAGCATATTTGAATATAGCCGATTGCATGAAATCATGTGTGGCTATCCATCGCACTTACTGTGAGATATTTAAAGAAGCCGAAATGTATTATCGACTTGATAATATTGCGTTGGAACGAAACGGAAGAACGTTAACATACAAAGCCAAAGTACACAGATGTAACAATGCCATACAGCATCAGTTGAATGCTTTAGGATACAATATCAGTAAAATGAATGGTGAATTTTATTTTCAAGAATCATATACGATGCCGAATTACAATGTCTCAAGAGACTCTTATTATAACCTCTCGCAAATACTGAAAAATAAAGGATTGTGGTATTACATAAGTGGAGATGACTTTAGAGGCTATGTTTCAACTAAACCAAACAACCGTTATTCTATGGAAACGATGATTTATTGCACCATGTTTTTCTTCGGTTCAATAACAAGATATCATCCTTATTTCTTTGATAGTATATTAAATAAGGAGCAGAAATGGATGGTGAGCGAATTTTTGAATACACTTCCCAAGCAATTCTTATACTTGGCAACATCGAAAGCTACTGGAATCACTGTAATGAAGTCAAGAACCGCATCTCTATGATTTTAGTACAGTGTTCTTTCATGTCATTTTTCACATAATATTGTATAAAATAATCAACATATTCAATATAGAAATGGATAAGAATATAAAAATTGCTGTAGCCGGAACCGGTTACGTAGGACTTAGTATCGCAACGCTTCTCAGCCAGCATCATCAGGTGACGGCTGTAGATGTAATACCTGAAAAGGTAGATTTGATCAACCATCGCAAGTCACCTATTCAGGATGATTACATCGAAAAGTATCTGGCAGAAAAAGACTTGAAACTAACTGCTACATTGGATGGAGCCAAGGCTTATAGCGATGTGGACTTTGTGGTGATTGCCGCTCCCACCAACTATGATCCGGTAAAGAACTACTTTGACACCAGCCATGTGGAAGAAGTTATTGAACTGGTGATGAGTGTCAACCCGAAGGCAATCATGGTCATCAAGAGTACCATTCCCGTAGGCTATACCGAAATGATTCGCAAGAAGATGCATACGGACAACATCATCTTTTCTCCGGAATTCCTGCGCGAAAGCAAAGCCTTGTATGACAACCTTTACCCCAGCCGCATCATCGTAGGCAGACCCGAAGGTGATGAACGTTTGGATAAGGCTGCCCATGAATTTGCAGCTTTGTTACAAGAAGGGGCGATAAAGGAAAATATCGATACATTGTTTATGGGTACCACCGAGGCAGAAGCGGTTAAACTCTTTGCTAACACCTATCTTGCCCTACGTGTTTCATACTTTAACGAGCTTGACACGTATGCCGAAATGAAAGGACTTGATACAAAAGCGATAATTGACGGCGTTTGTCTTGACCCACGTATTGGAACTCATTACAATAATCCATCATTTGGTTATGGCGGTTACTGTTTGCCTAAAGACACCAAACAGCTTCTTGCCAATTACGAAGATGTACCCGAAAACCTGATTCAGGCGATTGTGGAAAGTAACCGTACAAGGAAAGACTTTATTGCCGACCGGGTTCTTCATAAGGCTGGTTACTATGACTATTATAACCGTGGTGACTTTAATCCGTCAGAAGAAAAGAAGTGCGTAATTGGTGTTTACCGTCTGACAATGAAATCGAATAGCGATAATTTCCGTCAGTCGTCCATCCAAGGTGTCATGAAACGAGTAAAAGCCAAAGGTGCGGAGGTGATAATCTATGAGCCCACCCTTGAAGACGGCAGCACCTTCTTCGGCAGCAAGATCGTGAATGATTTGAACACTTTTAAAGCACAAAGCCAAGCCATTATTGCCAACCGTTATGACGCCTGTCTGGATGATGTGAAAGAGAAAGTGTATACAAGGGATATTTTCAGGAGAGATTAATTCGAAAAACAGTTATATATTAAAGGTATAATAACATTTATGAAAAAATTTCTTTGGTACATAATTTTACCTGTTATTTCTGCAGTTTTATGTTGTTTTCCATATTTGTTGTCAATAATGGTTGGGATAATTTTACTGCTAGTTGTACAGACTATTAATTGGGTACACTCAAATAAACAAGATAAAGAGATTGGAAAATTACGCTCTTACGACAAGGCCTTTCAAACTCAATACAATGATAAAGGAGAAATTAATGATATGACAATTGATATAGGGATATATTAAAAGCATCATAATAAGATATTAAGAATGATTCTCTAAAAGTTTTTATTTAATTCTTTTAACCGAATATAGCATCAGGCGGAAAGTATTAGAGAACATAGTAAAAAGTTCAATATGTTCTAATGGTTGGTTTGGGTTCATGTAAGTTCAAGTTATTTGCAAATAACTTGTATATTGGTTTTATATTTTATTTCGCAGTAAATGCAGCATAAGGAAGACAATAAAAGAATAGCCAAAAACAGTCTGTATCTGTATATCCGCTCACTTATAATAATGCTGGTGAGTCTGTATACGTCGCGGGTAGTTCTTAACACACTTGGCTTCGTAGATCACGGATTATACAATCTGATAGGGAGTGTCGTCGTGATGTTTAATATGTTTAGTGCGACATTCGTTTCATCCACCCAGCGTTTTCTGAATTTTTCTTTGGGAAAAAAGGATCAAGAACAAGGATGCAAGGTATTTTCCGCATCTTTGAACATTCACTTTATTTTGGCAGTTGTTCTGTTGGTATTAATGGAAAGTATCGGCTTATGGTTTTTGAACAATAAATTGAATATCCCTGGTGACAGAGTGTTTGCGGCAAATGTGGTTTATCAGTTCTCTATCCTGACATTTCTGATAAATTTGATAAGCATTCCATATAATGCTGTAATTATAGCAAATGAAAAGATGAATATATTTGCCATAGTCAGTGTCTATGAAGCAGTTGCAAAACTAGCTGTTGTGTTTCTGATACAAATAGCATCTTTTGACAGATTGATTTTTTACTCATTTTTGCTGGCTATGGTATCGTTATCTATCCGATTTTTTTATGGTTTTTATTGTAAGAGGCAATTTCCATCATATAAATATAACAGCAGAATTAATGATAATAAACTTTATCGTGAAATTTTATTTGTTTCAGGATGGAATTTTTTAGGATCCAGTGCTACGATAGTTTCTGTAACTGGCATAGGAATTATTATTAATTTGTTTACTAATGTTGTTGTCAATAGTGCCAAAGGTATAGCCGGGCAGGTTGAAAATGTAGTTAAACAATTGGTGGATAATTTCATGATTTCCATAAGACCGCAAATAACGAAATCATATGCGGGCAGAGATATGGAATATCTAAAATCCTTAATCAGCAGAGGAACGCGTTTCTCTTTTATCCTTATGAGCATCTTGTGCATTCCTATCATTGTCGATGCGGACAATATATTAACAATGTGGCTGTCAAATAAGCCCGAATATACTACACAGTTCGTTCAATTTACTTTAATTTATATAATGCTAATTCCATTCAGTAATATTTTGGATACAGTACTATTGGCAACAGGAAAAATTAAAGTTCCACAAATTATTCTTTCGGCAGTGCAGCTGTTGAATCTGCCGTTTTCCTGTTTGATTCTGTATTTAGGCTTTTCTCCATATTTAATTTATGTGTCTTATATTCTTGTCAGTTATATATCATTTTCTGTTAGATTGCATTATGTTATCAAATATACATCTATTAGTCTGTCATTCTATATCAAATCTATTGTATTGCCTGTATTGAAATTTATATCATGCGCAATAGTCGTACCGATAGTAATTTCATATGCCGTCAAGTTGAATGGCATATTGCGCTTATTATGTATTGGTTTGGTAACAGAACTGTCTGTGTGCTTTTTCTGCTGGCTTTTTATCCTTGAAAAAAATGAGCATCAATTGGTTTTATCATTATTGAAAAAAATAATCGGACGTAAATAAATAGAGATTATGAAGTTGAATAAGATAACAAAAAATCGTGCCTATTATGAGAATAAGGATTTTATCTTGAATATTCCTTTGAAGAGTGGCATAAAACAAAAAATTAAGAAGTATATCACAATAATTTCTTATCCAATAAGAAATATTTTTTATAAGGCACTTGTTAATTTAATGCCTCTATCTGAGGAGAAAAGAAAATACAAATTAGTATTCTGCTCAATATTTAAAAATGAAGCCCAATTTTTTAAAGAATGGATATTATATCATAATATGCTTGGAGTAGAACAATTCTATTTGTATAACAATAATTCTACGGATGATTATCAATCTGTGCTGGAGCCATTTATAAAAGATGGTTTAGTAACTTTAATAGATTGGCCGCAAATTCCAGGACAAATTGCCGCATACAAACACTGGTATGAACATTTCAGGAAAGATGCGGAATGGTGCTCTTTTATAGATTTGGATGAATTTATTTGCCCTAAATATGATTACACTATCATTGATTGGTTGGATAAGTATAAAAAATATCCAGCTCTTAAAATAGATTGGGTAATGTTTGGCTCATCAGGCAAGATGAAACATGATAAGGAGAAATTTGTTATAGAACAATATACAAGTTGCTGGAATAAAAGAGGAAGAGTTGGAAAAATACTATATAATTGCATTTATGATGTTGGAAAAATAACAAATGGATCTATGCATTTATTATTTACTAAAAAATGGTTTGTAAAGATTCCTCCATTTAATGATTCGAAGAATATTTGTTGTAAAAATGGTTATGAACATGTGAATAAATATCACGGTTCTATTCAAATGAATCACTACTATTGCAAGGCGTTTGATATATTGGAAGAAAAAATATCGCGAGGTGATGCAGCGTATAAATCATTCAAAAAGATGAATGGTTATAAATTCCGTGAGATGAATTGTGTTCAAAAAGATTATACAATCCAACGCTTTTTACAATTGCTAAAAATTACATATAGAAAATGGAATTTAAAACACTCTGTAGATGATAATAATAAATAAGATTAAGGGATTAATAAAACTTTTTATCCCAAAGAAAAAAACAATTGTGAATATTGTTGAACTTCAATCTAATAAGTATTTAAAGGGACGAACAGCTTTAATTACTGGAGGTACAAGTGGGATAGGGTTTGCTATTGCCAAAGAATTTTTGAAGTCAGGTGCTAATGTTGTTATAACAGGGAGGAATCAAGAACGTATTGAAATAGCTGTTCATAAATTACAAACCTATGGCAATGTATATGGATTTGTTATGGACAATGCAAATATTCGCTCCTTTGAAGATATTTTTGCTAATATTTTGAATGCCCTTTTGACAAAAAACATAATAAATATAGACATTCTTGTGAATAATGCCGGAGTTAACTATAAAGGTATGCCAAATGCAATAGAAGATGAATATGACAAGGTTTTGGACACAAATCTTAAAGGTGCATTCTTTTTATCTCAAATGTTTGGTAAATACATGGTCAACAATAAGATAAAAGGAAATATATTGAATATCGCATCATCCTCTAGTCTTAGACCTGCTGATTCTGCTTATTGTATCAGCAAATGGGGGATTCGTGGATTGACTTTAGGATTAGCAAAATCTCTTGCTCCATATGGAATAACTGTGAACGGTCTCGCTCCAGGACCTACTTCAACACCTATGATGATGAGAGAGGGGCAAAATGATATGACGTTGAAGCGAATACCGCTTGGCCGATATATTACGCCTGAGGAGATTGCCAATATGGCCACAATACTTGTCAGCAATATGGGGCGTGCCGTTATGGGAGACATTGTTTATATGACTGGTGGTGCAGGTGTTTTGACATACGATGATGTTCCTTATAAGTTCTAATTAGAAAATTATTATGTATACTATTCAAGAAAATGTGAGAATTGTCATATCCTTATTAAAGGAATACGGCGTACATCATATTGTTTTAAGTCCGGGTGGAACAAATATTCCTATTGCGCAAGCCGTACAAGACGATCCGTTTTTCAGTTGCTATTCAGTGGTTGATGAACGCAGTGCCATGTATTTCGCCATAGGACTGCACTTGCAGACTGGGGAGGTTATAGCGACATCATGCACAAGTGCCCAAGCGACAAGAAACTACATCCCCGGTCTGACAGAGGCGTTTTATAAGCATGTTCCGATTGTCGCAATTACGACATCAAAACTGGAACGATACACTTATCAGCAATATATGCAGGCTCCGGACCAGACATCATTGCCTGTTGATGCAGTAAAGAAAAGCTATGACTTGCATCCTGTCAAGGACGAGAATACAAGGGCGGAATGTTGCAGGCTTGCTAAAGAGGGTATTCTTGAAGCCGTACATGGCAATCCCGGTCCTGTGCAAATAAACCTGCGAATTGCTGATAATGAAAATAGCAAATTTGAAAAAGTCGAATTGCCTGTAATACGAAAGGTGAAGCGATATATGGCTTGGGATGAGTGGAACGATATGGAACTTAAAGGAAAGAAAATACTGATAGTAGTAGGCGAGCACCGCCCATTCACAGAAAGACAAAAAAAGGCCATAGATAAATTCACAGAATCTTACGATTGCACTGTTTATACCAACCATCTGTCTAACTATCATGGTGCGTATTCCATCAATGCAAATCTGTTAGTGTCATGTGGAGGATTGCGGCAGCAAGGAATGAAGCCTGATATACTGATTACTATCGGCGGACAAACAGGTGACTATCCATTGTATGGGGCGTTGAACAATAGTATTGGTGATGCGGAACATTGGAGAGTTTGCGAAGACGGTAAGTTGGTGGATACTTACTGTCATCTGACTAAGATATTTGAGTGTCCTTTCGATTTCTTTTTTGAAAAAATATTAGAGAATAATAAGTCAGAGCACAAATATTTTGAAACATGGACAGCCTTTGAATCTAAAATGGACAGGAATGTTGAACTGCCATTGTCCAATCTTTATATTGCACAACAACTTTCAAGCAAGATTCCAGATGGAAGTGTAATGAATTTTGCAATTCTGAACAGTTTAAGGAGCTGGAGTCTTTTCAATTTACCGAAAAATGTAAATTGCTATGCAAATGTATCTGCATTTGGTATAGATGGCTGCAATTCTATGTTGATAGGAGAAAGTATTAACACGGACAGTTTATGCTTTCTTGCAACCGGTGACCTTGCTTTTTTCTACGATATGAATGCTTTGGGAATACGGCAGATAAAAAACAATGTGAGAATATTGTTGATAAACAATAATGAAGGCGCAGAATTTGGCTTTATGACGAACAATTGGCCGTACAAGCCAGATATACATCCTTACATTTCCGCAAAGGGACATTACGGAACAGCCAAAGGCTGGGCAGAAGAATGTGGCTTTAAATATCTTTCTGCTTCAACAAAAGAAGAATTCATTCAAAGTGAAGATGCTTTTGTTTCAGAGAGTGAATATCCTGTGGTGTTTGAGATATTCACAAAACCCGATGAAGAGGTACAGGCATGGACTGATTTGCTCAATAGCAATAAATTACAGAATGACAGTGACAAGCTAAAGTCTGCCGCTAAGAAAATCATAGGCGATAAAGGTGTTAGGATTATAAAAAACATAGTCAGGAAGTAAATTGGCATGAAGAATATGTATAATAAAATAGAACGGAAGTTTTATCGTTTGCGATGGCTGTTATATCAGAGAAAATGTGAAAAAATACTCTGTGAAAAAATGTCAGAAAGACCTGAAAAAAAGCGTATATATTTTTTCTGTACTCCTACCCATAGCAATTTGGGTGATCAAGCGCAGCTTTTGTGCTGGCTTCGGTTGTTTAATGAATGGTATCCAGACTATGAGATAATCAGAATTCCTACACGCTTCAGAGAATTTGGAACATTAAGAACTATACATAAAAACTTACAGCCGGAGGATAAATTGTTTATCCATAGTGGTTATCTGTTCTTTGACCCACATCCAGAACTTCCGTTCATTCTTGATATAGTGAGGGATTTTTACGATCGTCAGATTGTTATTTTGCCACAAACTGTAAACATCATGGATGGTTGGTTCCAACACATAACGGCACAAATAATGAATTCCAATCCAAATGTCAGGTTGGTTTGTCGCGATGAGGTCTCATTACAAAAGGCAAAAATACTTTATCCAAAAATAGGATTAGCCCTAATGCCAGATGTCGTCACATCTTTAATTGGAGACAAGGATTTTGTATCTGAATCACTATGGAACAAACAACGTGAAGGCATATTGTTTTGTCTTCGCAATGATTTAGAAAAATTTTATAGCGACAATGAAATTGCCGGGCTTCTGAAACGATTTACAGGCATTAAGATAGATAGGACAGATACCACCATTGATGCACAGCCCTGGGTTTGGGAAAAGAAACGTAAGGAGTTGATACTTGGAATGCTTGCCAAATTTGCAAAATACCGTGTGATAATTACAGACCGTTATCATGGGACAATATTCTCACAAATTGTCAACACCCCGGTAATTGTCATTAATTCTACAGACCATAAACTGAGTAGTGGCGTAAAGTGGTTCCCGAAAGAAATGTTTAGGAACAATATGTTCTATGCAAGAAATCTGGACGAAGTGTATTCTCTAACTTTTGAAATACTAAAACGTAATGTAAAGATTATAGCGAATCCACCATATTTTAAGAACAAATATTATAGTAATCCAATTCATATGGCTAGTGCCGTTTCGGAATAGTCACCATGCGTAATGTATAATATATATCATTCGCATTTCGTCATATTATTATTTAGCATATAAAAATACTTATTAATTAATAAAGACTAGTTAATAAATTCTTACTTACTTATTATGCGAGTTCTTTGGTTTTCTATAAATTCTGCCTGTTACAGTTCTAAATTAACGGCTTCTTATAATGGGGGTGGATGGATATCTTCTTTAGAAAAAATTGTAAAGAAACATTCGGATATTCAACTCGGAATAGCATTTGAATATAACTCGTCTAAATTTAAAGATTCAATTGACGGTGTTGATTACTATCCTATTAATATTTGCTGTAATCGAAAAGAAAAATACAGAAAGGAATTCACGATTGCTAATGAAGAAAAATTGATAATTCCCGAATGCTTAAAGATTATTGATGACTTTAAACCGGATATTATCCAATGTTTTGGCTCAGAATGGTGTTTCGGCTTAGTGGCTAATTATACCAATATTCCAGTTATCATTCATATGCAGGGGTCGATGCCATCCTATTACAATGTGTTATACCCTCCAAGATATTCAAAATGGAGTAGAATGCATTATGACTTTTCCCATTTAGATATAAAAAACATTATCCGTTCTCTATATGGAGAGAAAAAAAGCAGACAACGTAAAGAACGTGAAATTAGAATTTTAAATTCTAACAATTATTTTTTTGGTAGAACAGATTGGGACAGGGCTGTTGTAGAATTGTTTTCACAAAATTCTAAATATTTTGTATGTAATGAAGCTTTACGGGATGCATTTATTTATACGACAGAATATTGGCGGCCACAAGACAGGGATGAAATAATAATATGTACCACAGGAAGCGGAGGATTATGGAAAGGATTAGATGTCATATTAAAGACAGCTAATTGCCTAAAGCAATATACAGATTTGAAATTCAAATGGATTCTAATCGGCGGCATTCAAAACAGAGGATATATTGAATGGATGGAGAAACTTTTATTTGCTGATAATTGCATAGAGTTTGCCGGCATATTGAATGACACCCAGATTAAAGAAAAATTATTGACTTCAGACATGTATGTCCACCCCGCATACATAGACAATAGCCCTAACGCTCTTTGTGAAGCTATGTTTTTAGGTGTTCCTTGTATTGCGAGTTATGTAGGTGGCATTCCTTCTATCATTCAAAACAGGGAGTCTGGTTTATTGGTTCCGGTAAACGAGCCGTATTATTTGGCGGAGAAAATATATCGACTTTCAAAGGATAAAATGATGCAAAAGAAATTGTCTGCCGGTGCAATGAAGATAGCAAAAGAACGTCATTCACCTAAGAATATAGAAAAAGAATTAATTACAGCCTATCGAACAGTGACTGGAATGTAGGTCTGCTTTGTTGTAGACATTCATCCGTAATAACAACTTTTCAAAATTAAATGGTTTATAGTGTATTTGTGATATTTACAGCTATAATTTTATGTAAATATCATATTGGGAATTGCAGAAATCAAAAACTGATTGATGCAATATTCTTTTTAATGTGGGTAATATTTGCCATAGAATATTATACGACAAAAGATTATTCTGTATATTATAACGGTTTTTATTCCTTGCGCTTAAATGAGAACTGGGAACCCGTTTACAGAATATTAATAACTATTTTCCAGCCACTTGGATTTATTGTATTCAATGCTTGTGTCGCTGCTTTTGAAATTTTTACGTTATGTTTTTTTTTCAAGAAGATAGTACCACCTCATTATAGATGGATATCTTTATGCGTCCTAATTCTTGATACAAATAATTTATTTCTACTAATGAATTTCAAAAGGCAGTTCTTTGCCATGATGGTTGCTATATGGATTATTTATTTTCTGCTATATTCAGCTCACAAATATAAATATGTCTTTGCTGTATTAGTCTTTTTATGCGCCATAAATATTCATTCATCTGCCTATATCAGTGCCGGTTATTTTGCATTGCCATTATTAAAACGCAGATTAAATAAAACTGCTATTATTGTAATATTGCTTATCTATATAGCAAGCATTGGGTTTGCTTTATCTTCTTTTTCGGACCAATTAATGTGGCTGTTGAATGCGACAGGCAGCAATGCAGACTACTATGATGCATATATATTGCAACAAGCCGATTATGAAGGGACAGACAGTGGCATGGGCTTTTTTACCAAACTAAGTAACATTTCATTGTTAGGACTGTTATTGTTCTATAATAAGGATTTTGACGACAGGCAATATAAGTTCTTATTATGCTCTGTTATAAGTTTCATGTTAATGAATATCCTTAAAGGGAATTTCTATAGGTTATATTTATATTATTCTATCTTTAATATTTTCACTGTTTCTATATTGTTACAGATTCTGAAAAACAAAAAGAGACAGTTGTTGTATGTATATATGCTTTGCCTTACATTGGCCGTGCCCGTTAAGTCTTACTATAATGCGTTTTTTTCAGACAAGATAACATTTATGACCATTAAATACAAGCATTTCTACACGATATTTCATCTTAACCCAGATAAAAAAGATTACCTATTTTAATTATGGAAAAGAAAAAGGCACGTGTTATCGCATTTTACTTGCCCCAATATCATCCAACCCCTGAGAATGACAAATATTGGGGAAAAGGGTTTACCGAATGGACGAATGTGGCTAAAGCCAAACCTTTATTCAGAGGACATTACCAACCCAAAATCCCGGCTGATTTGGGCTTTTATGATTTACGACTGCCAATCATCCGCGAACAGCAAGCTGAGCTGGCACGGGAGGCTGGCATTGAGGGCTTTATGTACTGGCATTATTGGTTTGGCAATGGCGTAATGACGTTGCAAGATATTTTTGAAGATGTATTGTCTTCAGGAAAGCCTGATTTCCCTTTTTGTCTGGGATGGGCTAATCATTCGTGGAGCAACAAAACATGGACGAAAAGCAAAGCTTTTCAGCAGGATACTATGATTTTTGAAATGAAATATCCGGGTGAGGCTGACTGGATTAACCATTTTAATTATTGCTTGCCAGCATTTAGAGATAAAAGATATATAACCGTGGATGGCAAACCGTTATTCATTATTTGGAATGCCCAAAGTATGCCTGACTGTAAAGAATTCATTGCCAAGTGGCGTGAACTTGCCCGACAAGCAGGACTAAAGGGGATGCATTTTTGTACCATACGATATGGTGCTAATACGACCATTGATGAATTGAAAGCCTTAGGGTTCGATTCGATAAACAATACTATGCAATATGAAGCTGAGAATAAAGCTTTAGGCCTTGTTATATTTAAGAAAATACGTGCATTGTTGACACGTATGACACGAGGGGCAGTTCTAAGAAAATATAATTATGCACGTATAATAAAATATCTATCATCTGACGATGATAAGAAAGAGTACATATTTCCAACTATTATTGCTGGATATGACAGAACTGCGCGAGCAGGGCGGTTGGCTACTATATATCATAATTTTACTCCGGAAAACTTTGATAGGCACGTTAAAGACGTGTTGAAAGAAGTAGAAGGTAAAGAGGATGAACATAAGATTATCTTTTTGAAATCATGGAACGAATGGGCTGAAGGCAATTATGTTGAACCAGATTTAAAATATGGCCATGCTTATTTAGATGTTTTGAAAGAGAATATTTTAAATATAAAAAAATGAAACACATCGTTATATTTCGGACATCTGGTTCTTATATTAATTATGCTACCTATAATTGTCAAGAAGTTGGCTTGGCTAAAGCTCTTACTAAAAAAGGATATAAAGTAAGTGTAATTATGGCAGGTCCAAAACATAAACACATTGTATTTGATTATGGTAATGCAAATATATCTATATATTATTTGACGTATAAGGCCCTTAACCAATCAATATGTATCTTCTTTAGATGGAAAAAAATATTGGAACAGCTACGTCCTGATGTTTTGCAAGTGCATGAATTTGGAATGTTGATGTCATGGAAAGTAGCAAAATGGGCTAAACATAAGAATGTTAGATGCGTATTAATTCAAGGGAACTATGAAACAACACAAAAGCCATTATTGAAGCAGCTAGAATATATTTTTAATGTTACTTTTGGTAAATCTGTTATTAATATGGTGTCTGCCATTGGGTGTAAAACCAAGGCTGCAGTTAAATATCTGCAAAGATATGGTAATGTGTGTTGCAACCTTACTCCTATCGGACTTGATGAAGATAAATTTCCAATAATTACTACTAAACACAATATAAAAGAACAATATGGATTAACTGGTAAAAAAGTATTGCTATACGTAGGAACATTAGAATCTCGACGCAATCCGCTATTTCTGGTTAAAGTGTTGCAAAATTTATCAAACAACTATATTCTTGTTATCGTTGGTGATGGGCCACAGAAAAAAGAAATTGAAAAATATATTGCAACAAATAATATAAATAATGTTATAATGACAGGGAAATTGAAGCAAGAAAACCTGCCTGGTATCTATAAAGCTGCAGATATTTTTCTCCTTGCTTCAAATTATGAAATATTTGGCATGGTGATATTGGAAGCAATGTATTTTGGTTGTCCTGTCATCTCAACGTCAACAGCAGGAGCTAATACTTTGATTAATAAAAATAATGGCGTTATATTGCCCGTTCTTGATGTAGAACAATGGAAAAGTGCTATTGTGAATATCTGTGAGAATGAAAAAAAACTATTTACAATGAAGGAGAATTGTCATTCTACAATTAAAGAGAAATATGTTTGGGAAAAAGCCGTAGACAAATTTATTGAATTGTACAATTTCTGTAATTAATACTTTTCTTCAATGAATGAAATATGTCCTTCCACACAATGTACAGGATGTGCTGCTTGTGGGTCAAGCATTTTTCCGTTCGTTCACAAACTTTGTGTCTATTTCGGGCACTGGTATTTTTAACCAATAATCATTATGCGCATCTTACTTTCCAACAAATTTTATTACCGCCGTGGTGGCGACTGTATCTACATGCTCAACTTAGAGCAGTTGCTGAAGGCTCACGAGCATGAGGTGGCGGTGTTCGCGATGGACTATACCGAGAACATCGACACGCCGTGGCGGAAGTATTTTCCGCGGAACATGTCGAAGCTGATGGCTTTGACGAGGCCGTTCGGCTCGCATGAGGTAAAAAGGAAGTTCAGCAAATTGCTTGATGACTTCCGGCCGGACGTGGTACATCTTAACAATATACACACGCAACTGTCGCCCGTCATCGCCGAACAGGCGCACATACGGGGAATAAGAGTGGTGTGGACGCTGCACGACTACAAGCTGCTGTGCCCGCGCTACGACTGTCTGCGCGACGGCAAGACTGTCTGCGAACTGTGCTTCGGCGGCGACAAGACGCCGTGCAGGACATACCGCTGCATGAAAGGGTCGCGCCTGGCGTCAGAGGTCGGCTATCGTGAGGCGGTGATGTGGAACCGCGAACGGCTGGAGGCATGTACGGATTTGTTTATCTGTCCGAGCCGGTTCATGGCGGAGAAAATGGCACAGGGCGGCTTTAGGAAAGACAAGCTGAAAGTGCTTTGCAACTTCATTGACGTGGAGAAGTGCCGCAAGGACGATTATTCAAAGGACGACTATTATTGTTATGTAGGCCGTCTGAGCCATGAGAAAGGCGTGGGTACGCTCGTTGAAGCCGCCGCACGGCTGCCTTACAAGCTGAAAATAATCGGCGGAGGACCTTTGAGTGAAGAATTAAGAGTTAAGAATGAAGAATTAAAGGGCAACGTAGAGTTCCTCGGCTACAGGCAGTGGAAGGAGATAAAGGCGATTGCCGGACGGGCGCGGTTCACGGTGATACCGTCGGAGTGGTACGAGAACAACCCGCTGTCGGTCATCGAGGCTGAGTGCCTCGGCACGCCGGTGCTCGGCGCGCGCATCGGCGGCATACCCGAACTGATTGACGAGGGCACGAACGGCATGGCCTTCGAGAGCGGCAACGCCGCCGACCTTGCGGAGAAAATCAAGGCGATGTTCGCCGCCAAGTTTGATTATCGGGCTATTGCCGAGAAAGCTATGGAGCGTTACAACGCCGAGAATTATTACAAGGAAATCATCAGAGCCTACGGATTGCAACGTACAGATAATCAATAAAGGACATACTATCGACAATGAATACAGATTTACAGACAAGCCAGATCGTCGCGCCTGCCAAACGTCCGAGGCTCAAATGGCTTGACATCGCACGCGGTATGGCGTTCCTCATGGTGATTTACTCGCACCTAAGGTACAATGACGACACGGTGATGAGGTATTTCACTCCGATGTTCCTCACGATGTTCTTCTTCGTGTCGGGCTATCTTTTCAAAGAGGGATGCTCGTTTGCCAAGGTGTTGGAGCAGCGCACGAGGACGCTTCTTTTACCATTTTTAACATTGGGGGGGTAATGATTCTGCTCTCCAACATCCTGACGTTCAATGCCGCCAAACCGCCTTTGGCCGATGAAATCAAAGGGTTGTTGTTTCAAAACGGGCACAATCAGCTGCTATGGTTCATAGCCGCCCTTTATGTCTACAGCCTTGTGTTCTACTGGGTTGAGCGGTTCTGCGGCAGCGTGGACAGGCTGATGGCGGTGTGCTCTGCGCTGTTCGTCCTCAACGTAGCCTATTCGTATTGGCTGGAAGGTCCGGGACTGCCGTGGCACATAATGAGTTCCGGCTACGCTTGTTTCTATATGGCGCTGGGCAAGTTCTACAAGCACCATGAAGCGAAGATAGACGCGCGCCTGGGCTGGCGCAGTCTGGTTCTGATAGCCGTCGTTTATTTCGGCTTCATCACCGCCACCGGCATCTCGTGCTCGTTCTTCGGCAGCAAGTATATTGTCGACTCAGTCGCTCTCAGCGTCATGTCGCTGATATTGGGTGTGGCGGTGTCAAAACGCTTTTTCCAGCACAGCTGCTTCATGCTGTTTGTCGGCGCGAACACGCTGTTCTACTTCGCCTTCCACGGCAAGGGCTACTCGCTGCTCCAGACGGTTGTTGAAAAGGCCATGTCAGTCTTGTCGATAAGCCACACGTTCTGGCTTGACGAGACGCTTGGTTTCGTCATCGTCTTCCTCGATGCCCTGCTGCTCATAATCCCGGCGATGCTTGTCAACAGGTATTGCCCCTGGCTGCTCGGCAAGGGCTTCAAGCTGTGGAAGGCAAAATGAAAATATTGAAGAACAATCAAATTAAAGCAAGATAGAAAATGTCAAACACAAACATTCCGCGTCCTACTGACGCAAGCATTATTCTGACGTACCGTTGTCCGATGCGTTGCCAGATGTGCAATATCTGGAAAAATCCGACCAACAGACAGGAGGAGATAAAGGCAGAGGACTTGAAGACACTGCCGCAGCTGAAGTTTATCAATCTTACGGGCGGCGAGCCGTTCATCCGCGAGGACTTGGACGAAATCGTGGAGGAATGCTACAAGCACACGCCGCGAATCGTCATCTCAACTTCGGGCTGGTTTGAGGACAGGGTTGTCGCCCTTGCCAAAAAGTTCCCGAACATCGGAATCCGTATCTCCATCGAGGGTCTCAGCCAGAAGAACGATGAGCTGCGCGGCCACGCAGGAGGTTTTGACAAGGGTTTAAGGACATTGCTTACATTGAAGCACATGGGACTAAAGGACATAGGCTTCGGCTGCACGGTGTCGAACCACAACTCAAAGGATATGCTCTCGCTCTACCAGCTGTCGCTGGCCATGGGCATGGAGTTCGCCACGGCTGCGTTCCACAACTCGTACTACTTCCACAAGAGCGACAACGTAATCACTAACAAGGAGGAGGTGTGCAACAATTTCAAGCAACTGATAGAGTGGCAGTTGAAGGAGAAGCACCCAAAGAGCTGGTTCCGCGCTTGGTTCAACATGGGACTTATCAACTACATCGAGGGCAAACGCAGAATGCTGCCCTGCGAGGCCGGTATGGTGAACTTCTTTATTGACCCTTGGGGCGAGGTGATGCCCTGCAACGGACTGGAGGAGAAATACTGGAAAGAGAGCATGGGCAACATCCACAACGCGCCGTTCATGGAAATCTGGGAGAGCGAGCAGGCGCAGAAAGTGCGCTCGATGGTGCGCAAGTGCCCGAAGAACTGCTGGATGGTGGGCACGGCAAGCCCGGTTATGCACAAGTACATCAAGTATCCTGCCAAGTGGGCGCTGACAAACAAGCTGCGCTCTATGGAGGGCAAGCCTGCCTGCATAGACCCGAAATGGTGTGATGTAGGACAAGACCCGTGCCAGGGAGACTTGAGGGAGAAGTTTTAATTTATATTAGTTGACGAGCATACAAGGGACAAGCAGACGAGGAAATTTGCCTGTCCCGGCTGAACGTCTTATATCGAATTAAATAATGTGTAATAAAACGTTAATTACCCCCCCCGAAAACCAAAATAAGGTTAAGAGAATTCTTTTTATTGACGTAGCAAAAGCAATTTGTATAATATTAGTTGTAATTGGTCACTACATACCCGATAATTCTCCTGACTGGTATGTGGCCGTCCATGACATCATTTATACTTTCCACATGCCGCTGTTCATGTTCGCAAGCGGATATGTGTACATTGCAACGGTAAAAGATATACCATACGGCCAATTTATCTTAAAGAAAGTAAGGCGCTTGATGGTACCGTATTTTACGACGTCCATCATTGTTATATCCATAAAGATTCTTACAGAGGGGAGCATGAGTGTTGACAACCCTGTAACTGCGGCATCTTATTTACGGATGTTCTATTATCCCGAAGCAGGGTATTTCCTTTGGTTCATATGGGCTTTGTGGTGGATGTTCGTGATAATACCGTTGCTCGGGACAAGAAGCGCCAGACTTGCACTGTTTTTCATCGGTTTGGTATTGCATTATACGCCATTGCCACTGACGGATATATTCTGCCTTGCACAATTCAAGAATATGTTTGTGTTCTTCATGCTTGGAGTAATTGCGTTTGAACACGTCTGGCTGCATTCCTTCATCAAGGATTTAAATATTAAGCAATCGGTAGTAATAGTTGCATTGTTCGTTGTCTGCCAATACATCAGATTCGGAGCGGAGGAACAAGGCACAATCATTTCGGTAATAAATATCTTACTGCCCTATTTAGGCATACTTTTCATTATCGAGATTTCAAAATTGTGGTGTCATATTTCCATGTTGAACAAGAAAAGTACAATCCTGCTTGTATCGGCATCGTCATACATCATTTACCTGTTTCACACAACGTTTGAGGGCTTCGCCAAGGCAGTGTGCAGGAAGCTGCCGTTTGATTCGGACCTATGGTATGTGTTCGTTCCCGAGGCTTTGGCGGTAATAACCTGCGGCGTTGTCGTACCTATAATCCTTTTCAAGGTGTTCAAGCGATATAAGGTTACAAAGGTTCTGTTCGGGTTATGATAGGTCACTTTATCCTTTTCCCTGTAATTAGCAACCACAGGGCGAATAACAAGGACAACATTATTGCCCCAATATATTGCAACACTTCCTTTACAGATTTTGTTTCAACAGCCATTTCCAAATAGGTATGATTTACTTCAGATAATGTTAATCCAAATGTCTTGAAGTTGTATTGCAAATATACAAAATTTCATTGATACAAAGCAATATGTGTGGAAATATGCTTTCCATGCAGAGTATGAATCGGCGTTATTTTTATATTCTTAAAATTCAGATAATATGAAGATAGTTGTTACAGGTACACGTGGCATTCCGAACATCATGGGCGGCGTTGAAACGCACTGCGAGGAGTTGTTTCCGAGGATAGCTAAACGAGGCTTCGATGTTACCGTGATACGCAGGACTAATTATGTGAAGGACGGCCTTACGGAATGGAAAGGTGTGAGGTTGGTAAACATTGACAGTCCGAAGAAGAAATCATTTGAGGCCATTATCCATACTTTCCGTGCTATTAACGTGGCGAAAAGGCTAAAGGCGGACATCCTGCACATTCATGCAATAGGCCCAGCGTTGCTTGTGCCTTACGCCAAAATGCTTGGAATGAAAGTCGTTTTCACCCACCATGGCCCTGACTACGACCGTGACAAGTGGGGCTTTGCCGCAAAGACAATGCTGAAACTTGGTGAGCGCATGGGCTGTATGTTTGCCGACGATGTGATAGTAATCTCCGACGTGATACGCAACCTTATAAAGCGGAAATACAGCCGCACAAGCCACGTCCACCTGATTTACAACGGCGTGTCGCAACCGGAAATATGCGATTATCCAGAATATTTCAACGAGCTTGGCATAGAGAAAGGCAAGTACATCCTCGGTATGTGCCGCTTCGTGCGGGAAAAGAACCTGCACCACCTTGTTGCAGCATACTGCAAAATTAAAAATGAACAATTAAAAAGTAATAATCCGTCGGAGGATATAAAGCTGGTATTGGCTGGTGATACGGATTTTGAGGATGATTATTCTCGCAACCTGAAAGAAATGGCGAGGAAGAACGGAGTTGTTCTTACGGGCTTTATCAAGGGCAAGAAGTTGCATTCGCTGCTTACCAACTGCTGCGCCTATTGCCTGCCGTCAAGTCATGAGGGACTGCCAATAGCCCTACTTGAAGCAATGAGCTACGGTGTAGAGGTAATTGTCAGCGACATACCGGCCAACCTCGAGGTTGGTCTGCCAAAAGATGATTATTTTCCCGTCGGTAATGTAGATGTGTTGGCGGAAAAGCTGAAAGCTGTCATCGAACAACCGCTGCAGCATATTGATTACGACATGAAGAAGTACGACTGGGAGAAAATCGCCGACCAAGTTAGGGATGTATATTCTGAATTGACAAATAAGTAAAACCAACATAAATCTATAATTATGAAAGGAATAGTATTGGCAGGTGGCAGCGGTACGCGGTTGTAGCCTATCACCAAGGGAATCAGTAAGCAGCTGATACCTATTTTCGACAAACCGATGATTTACTACCCTATTTCGGTTTTGATGCTGGCAGGCATCAGGGAGATTCTGGTTATCTCGACACCTTACGACCTGCCGGGGTTTAAGCGGCTGTTGGGTGACGGCAGCAACTTCGGGGTGAAGTTCGAGTATGCCGAGCAACCGTCGCCTGACGGACTGGCACAGGCGTTCATCATCGGGGAAAAGTTCATCGGTGATGATTGCGTTTGTCTGGTATTAGGAGACAACATCTTCTACGGCGCAGGCTTGAACGGTTTGCTGAAGCAGGCTGTTGTCGTTGCTGAGGAGAATAACAAGGCGACAGTATTCGGTTACAGGGTGAGCGACCCGGAACGTTACGGAGTGGCGGAATTTGACAAGGACGGCAATTGTCTTAGCATCGAGGAGAAGCCGGAACATCCGAAAAGCAACTATGCCGTTGTCGGGCTGTATTTCTATCCGAACAAGGTTGTCAGCATTGCAAAGAGCATCAAGCCGTCGGCACGTGGGGAACTGGAAATCACGACCGTAAACCAACAGTTCCTGAAGGACAAGGAGCTGAAAGTGCAGACTATGGCGAGAGGCTTCGCATGGCTTGACACGGGAACCCATGATTCTTTGTCGGAAGCATCGACATTCATCGAGGTGTTGGAAAAGCGTCAGGGCTTGAAAGTTGCCTGCCTTGAGGGCATAGCTTACCGAAAGGGATGGATAACGGCTGACAAACTAAGAGAGGTGGCGCAGCCGATGCTGAAAAACGATTATGGGAAGTACCTCATTTCGATTCTTGACGAAAAAGGGGAAGACGTAACGAAGAACTTGGAATATTGATTTTTTATTTAATAAGTAGTAAAGGAGTAAGGAGGGAAGTAGTAAGTATAAATGGCTTACTGCTTTTTTCCTTTATCAAAACATAAAAACGATGGAAGTAATAAAGACAGACATAGAGGGCGTGGTAATCATAGAGCCGCGCCTGTTCAGGGACGCACGTGGATATTTCTTTGAGAGCTGGTCACAAAGGGAGTTCGAGGAGAAGGTCGGGCATGTTGAGTTTGTTCAGGACAACGAAAGCATGTCCTCATACGGAGTAATGAGAGGACTGCATTTCCAGCGTCCGCCATACACACAGGCAAAACTTGTCAGGTGCGTGCGTGGCCGTGTGCTCGACGTTGCGGTTGACATAAGGAAAGGCTCGCCAACATACGGCAAGCATGTGGCAGTAGAATTGACAGAGGACAACCACAGGCAGTTTTTCATCCCGAAAGGCTTTGCCCACGGTTTTGCAGTGTTGAGCGAAACGGCTGTGTTCCAGTACAAGTGCGATGAGTTCTACCATCCCGAAGCGGACGGAGGCATCAGCATTCTTGATAACAGCCTCGGCATAGACTGGCGCATACCTACAGAACACGCAATACTAAGCGAAAAGGACACGAAACATCCGCTGTTGAAAGACTTTGATTCACCATTCAATTACAAGTGAGAAGGTGAGGAAGTGAGAGGGTGGAAAAACCAACCTATTCTGAATTCTTAATTATGAACTATGAATTGGGAAAGGCATTTCTACTTACTCCTTCTCTCCTTACTCCTTTACTCCTAAAAAACAAACAACATGAACATACTTGTAACAGGCGCAAACGGCCAGCTTGGCAACGAGATGCGCATAATTAGCAAATACACAAACAACAGCTATACGTTTACGGATGTCGTCGAGATTGAAGGCGTTGAAACGACAATCTTGGACATAACCGACGCCGAAGCCATACGAAAAATTATAAAAGAAAATAATATACGGTGCATAGTGAACTGCGCCGCATATACAAACGTCGACAAGGCGGAGAGCGACGAGGCCCTTTGCAGGAAACTCAATGCCGATGCCCCGAAGATACTTGCAGAGGCGATGAAGGAGGTAAACGGACTTCTCGTTCAGATTTCAACGGACTATGTTTTCGGAGGCGACCCTTACAATACGCCATGCCGGGAAGACCAGAAGGGTACGCCAACTGGAGTCTATGGCAAGACCAAACTTGAGGGCGAGAAGAATATCGAGGCCGTGGGCTGCGACTATGTAATAATAAGGACTGCTTGGCTCTATTCCGAGTTCGGTCATAACTTTGTCAAGACGATGCTCAACCTTACCGCAACAAAGCCGAAACTCACAGTCGTCTTTGACCAGGTAGGAACACCGACATACGCTTACGACCTTGCCGTAGCGATAAAAACCGTACTTGCAGATTATGAAAAGGAGGACCCGAACAATGGATATTCAAAACGTGGGATATACCATTTCAGCAACGAGGGCGTATGTTCATGGTTCGACTTCACCAAGAAAATAGCCGAGCTTGCAGGAAACACGGCCTGCGACATAGAGCCTTACCACAGCGACGAGTTCCCAAGTCCGGTCAAACGTCCTGCATATTCGGTTCTCGACAAGACGAAAATAAAGGAGACATTCGGACTGAAGATACCTTATTGGACTGATTCGCTGAAGGTCTGCATGAAGAACATGGGCACGTTGAAAGCGTAAACGACAGCCATTTTCTTAATGTATTGAAAATCAATAATTTAAGAAAGACTTTCCAAAAGACGGCAAATTGCGTTGCAAAAGGCCACGTTTTGGAAGGTAAAAGACCATGAATTGCAAGCCAAAAGACAGTCTTTTGCAAAACAAGTTTTTATTAACGGATTAACGACACAAGAATTATGGAATACAAGAGGAACATCATCATAACCGGCGGAGCCGGTTTCATAGGCTCGCACGTGGTGCGATTGTTCGTGAACAAATACCCCGAGTACCACATCATCAACCTCGACAAGCTGACGTATGCCGGCAATCTGGCGAATCTTAAAGACGTTGAGGACAAGCCGAACTACACTTTCGTAAAGGCGGACATCTGCGACTACGGAACGGTAAAGGCGTTGATGGAGAAATACAACGTTGACGGAATAATCCATCTCGCTGCCGAGAGCCACGTTGACAGGAGCATAAAGGACCCGTTCACTTTCGCCCATACAAACGTAATAGGCACGTTGACATTATTACAAGCCGCAAAGGAATATTGGGAAAGTCTGCCAGAGGGCTATGAGGGCAAGCGCTTTTATCATATCTCGACGGACGAGGTTTACGGCGCGTTGGAACTGACCGACCCCGAGGGAATTGAGTCGCCGTTCACCACAAAGGCATCATCGGAGCACCACCACGCCTACGGCACGGAGTTCTTCACAGAGGAGACGAAATACAATCCGCATTCACCTTACTCTGCGTCAAAGGCAAGCAGCGACCATTTTGTCCGTGCCTTCCACGACACATACGGAATGCCGACCATCGTAACCAACTGTTCCAACAACTACGGACCTTACCAGTTCCCTGAAAAGCTCATACCTCTGTTTATAAACAACATCCGCCACAGGAAGCCGTTGCCTGTTTATGGCAAGGGCGAGAACGTAAGAGACTGGCTCTATGTCGAAGACCATGCAAGGGCAATTGACCTCATCTTCCACAAAGGCAAGACAGCCGACACATACAACATCGGCGGCTTCAACGAGTGGAAGAACATCGACATAATAAAGGTTGTCATCAAGACCGTTGACCGTCTGTTGGGAAGAAAGGATGGTGAGGACATGAACCTCATCACCTATGTTACAGACCGCAAAGGCCATGACAAACGTTACGCCATCGACTCAAGGAAGCTACAACGGGAACTTGGTTGGGAGCCGAGCCTCCAGTTCGAGGAAGGCATAGAGAAGACCGTCCGCTGGTATCTGGACAATCAGGCGTGGATGGACAACGTGACGAGCGGCGACTACCAGCGGTATTACGACGAAATGTACAAGGGTAGGTAATTAACTCTCATAAGAAAAAAACTGTAAGGGCAAGGCGTATAATTATGCTTTGCCCTTTTGTTTTTATTGGCGAATAAACCTGTTTGTATTTGTCGGTCATATCGAACCGATTACCTTGCTGTTGGCATCGTCAACAACGGAGGTGTCGAGTGAGGCGAGGTATATGCGAGTGGTGCTTTCCGAGTCGTGCCCCATTGCTTCGCTGATGGTGGATATGGGTATGTTACGGCTCTTGGCTATGCTTGCCCAGCAATGGCGGGCGACGTAGGTGGTAAGCGGAATGGGGCTTCCGGCCATGTCGCCGATGATGCGCAGGTGGCGGTTTATTAAGTGGATGGCGTTCAGGTACTGCCGCCGCTCGCCCTTGCCGGGCGTTGTGATTATCGGCAGAAGGTAAGGCGAGAGGGCGTCTTGGTATCGGTCAGCGATGTCCTGCATGGGCTTTTCCCACTTGATGTAGAGCCGTTGGCCGGTCTTCTTGCGGCGGTAGGCAAGCACGCCGTTGCGGAGGTCGGTTTTCTTCAGATTTGCCATGTCGACAAAAGGCATGCCGCGCGTGTAGAAGCTGAACATGAAGAAGTCGCGCGAACGTTGCAGCATATGGTCAAACGAAAGGTCGAGGCCCTTGATTCTGCGTATTACCTGCACAGGCACGGCGCGCTTGACGGTCTTGCCAATGCCTGTATATACGTGTCTGAAAGGCTGGCGGTCGGCGGTCAGTCCCTGCTCCACGGCGCGGTTGTAGATTGCCCGAAGGTTGCGCATATAGAACGACGTGGTGTTAGGCACAAGGCCTTGCTCGTTCAGCCATGCCTCATATTCCCTTATCAGTTCGGGACTTATTTCATTGAAATGCAAGTCATTGTGCCCGATGCAGAACCGCATGAAGCTGTTTGCCGTTGTCGTATATGTCTCGGCAAGGCGTTCTTTGCCGATGCGTTTCAGGTTTAAAGTGAGGGTGCGCACAAACCCATTGAGTTCCCCTCCGTTGCCATCTGCCGTAAGAAATGCGTCAACTACTTGCGCGGCTGTATATTCCTTGCCTGACAAATCCATTTGCCGTATGATTCCATTGATGCGTACCATATCCCTCTTTATTTTCTCTTCTATCGAAAAGAGATAACTCCTGCGTTTCTGTTGTCCGTCCGCATCGGGGAGCTTCAGCGTGCTGCCGTTCCATTCGTAAGCGAATATCCTGTACCCGGTGTTTATCTGCCGTGATATACGCCCGTGCGTAACCCTGAAGTAAAGCGTGCCCTCCTTGCCTGCCACCGTTGAGCGGCGTAATCTTAGTTTTACTGTTGCCATAATGTTGTGATATGTTTTTGGTTTGTAACTAATTTCAAGTAAGGAAGGGGCTGTATAAAAACAGGACGGTTTTCGTGGACGAAAACATAAACTTGCCAGCCCTGAAAATACCGCTTTTATTCCGCTGTATTTTCCCCTATGGCAACAGAGCTTTCACGCCTTTGCCTGTTTGCAATGTACTTCTCGTATGTAACGGCCTTGCGCTTTGCTTCCTGCCATGTGCGTTCACGCACAGCTTGTTCATATTGTTCGAGAGCCCTTGCACGTTCTTTGAGGAAATCACGCAGTCCGCGAATAATGACAGAAGGCGTGAAATAGCTGTAAAACTGGCCGTACCTGCCTGCGCTGAAATGATAGAAGAACAACAAAAGTTCGTCTGTTTTCAGGTAATAGAACTCGGTGACGATGATTTTCGCGGTCTTGGCAAGCTGGTGCCTGTCCGCCTGTCCCTTCAAGCCTTCAAAGTCGCCAAGCTCATAAAGTTGGGGAACGAGCCATGCCTCGGCCGCCGTTTCGCCATAACAGGCGTTCAGATGCGATAAAGTCGGTGAGCTGCCTAAGTGGCATTTATCGGGATTGTTGCATACTTCCATTTGGCGGTCAGGGCTGTTGGCGAGCATGAAGTCCTTGATTGTAGGATACAAACGTCTAAGCTCGTCATACTTTTTCCGCGCCGTCGGCATCGCATTTGGCGATAAGCTCTTCCGTGAGGCTTGTCGCATCGTTCCTTGCGCATTCTCTCTCTTTGGATATTGTATCGGCGTTCCGTTTATATTTTCCATAAGTCGTTGGCATTATCTGTTCTGTTTCCCATGTGCGGTTAGCAAGGAAATTGCAGAAGTTCTTGCGGTATTTCGGGTCAGGACGCGCCGCGACGTACCGGGGCACATAGTCAAGTATTGCCTCACGTTCCTCGTCTGACAGTCCGTTCCATTGTTGTTCAAGCTGTGTTTTGTTGCCTACAGGCTTGCCGTATAATGCCCACACACGCTCAAAAGTTTGGCTGTTTTTAAGTTCGTCGGATTTGCCGACAAAATCGCCAAGTGCAATATTTTCTGAATTTTCAGCAGTATTTACAATATTTCTTTCTTTTATATTTTCTTCGTTTTTATCTATATCTTCTTTATTATTTCTATTATAGTTATCTCCGCTTGGGATGCCATCGCATACGACTGCAAGCGTCTTGCTCCGTCGGGATGCGGCCGTATGCGATGGCAAGCGACCGCCAACTGTGGCTTCCGACTTGTTCACATTTTTCGTGGCATATCGTTTCCTTGCGTTCATGGCGTTTTTCTCACACTTTTCATGATACGCTTCAATGCTTTTGTCTATCTGCGACCTGAACATACTGAACACGGCCGTCAATGCTTTGTCGTTCCACTTCGGTACAATTCCGTTTGAGGCGTAATCAAACAGGGCCTTAAACAACCGCCCGGCCATTGCGTCGTCAAGGCAACTTACGGCCTCCGCATTGCTGATGCAGACAGCGAAACTCTTAATCTTTCTGTCCATACGCTTTGCCATCCAACAAATCAAGAACATCAGAATATTTGTACATCACCCTGCGCTGTCCTACTTTCTTTGAACGTAAGATGCCTGCCTTGTTCCATCGCCACAGGGTGCTAAGGTCAACGTGCAATAGTCGTGCGGCCTCGTCCCGTGTTATAAATCTTTCCTTGTCAGGCAATGTTGCGTTACGTTTTTCGCAGTTAAGAGCGTCGGCGTTTTTCTGTGCGATGTTGCCATTTACGGCCTTGCTAATCAGCTCATCAAGGTCGGCCTTCGTAATGATGACCAATTGAGTTCCAAAAGGTGCTTTTTCGTCTTCCATTTTACCATGTTTTGTTTTGTAATACGTCATCTTTTATAAATATCCTTTTGACCGGCGTTGTTTCCGCCTTGCAGAAGGCGGTTTTTATTGTAAAGCCGTCAATGCAAAGATATTTATTCCAATGTTATAAAACCGACGGTAAAATCCACAAACACAAGGATTTGCAATAAAGTAACATGACGTTCTACTGTGTTCTATGGAAAGTTCAATGGTGTTCCATAAAGTTCTGTATTGTTCAAAAACAAAATTGCCTCCAATGGTATAAACCAAAGGAGGCAGTTGCAATATAAGAATTGTAAAGAGGTTACTTTCTTTTGCTTGCCATGATTTTCTTCATCAGCTGTTTCATCGTTCTTATTTCCGTCAGCTTCTTATCGTCCAACTCTTCCTTTACCAAATTGCTTTTCTGCACGCTGTAATTGTTCTTGCTCCCGACGACATCCTCGCCGAACATCCTTACCGCTTCGGTGTAGGAAGGAATTGAAATCAGCCAGTTCATGTTTGTGTCGGCACCGCAATAAAAGGCAAGGACAACATTCTTGCCGCCTTTGTTTTCCTTGAACAGTTCCTCGTATGTTTCAAACACAGGCTCGTCAACATACGCTTTATTTACGTACTGCCTGATGAAGTAGGCTTTCATCGCGCTGTGGTGGTCTGTATGTTCTTCATTTTGTGTTTCATGTTCGTGTTGAGGTGACTGAATGCCGCTTGTTTTTAATGAATTATCCTGTACCGAAACATCATTCTTACGCAACCGTCTTGACATTTTCTCCACGAGAATGAAATCGCACAACAACCTTATGAGGGAAAACACCATGACGACGGCAGATAGTACGACAACGAGCCAAAGCCAGAACTTTGCTTCGGGAGAGATACGATAACCTGACAACAGCATGGCTACCCCAACGGCCAAAATCGGGATAGATACTCCCAAACTGGAGTATATGAAGACCTTGAAACTTCTGTCATTCAATCTCATTGTCGCCTTTTGTTTTTACCTCTGCGGGTTAAAAAGTCGCGGAATTTCTGCGGAAAAAGAATCAATATTGATTTATGTAAACATCTTATTATCAAGATGTTACATGTAAAGCTCGCGGAATTTCCGCGGAAAAGTCACGGAAAACTCGCGGAATTATTCAGCCAATACCCACAGCCTTTTCTCGTTTGATGCAATCATGCCCCGCTCTTTTAATTTTTTCAAAAGATAATCAACCTTGTTTTTCTTTTGTTCATCGTTCAAAACATCCGACAGCTTGCCAAACAGCAACCCATTAATGTCCTTGCGTGAAGCCTTGCCGAATTTCTTTAAGTATTCAAGAACAAGTTTCATGAAATACTCATCGTCAAAACTTCTGTTCTTTATATACTGCCCTTTCAGGTTGCTGTCCTTTGTCCTTGACACCACCTTGTGGGCGAGATAGAAGTTCGGTTTGCGCCCTTCAATGAATTTGCGTTTCCTTAAATACGCAGCTTGTTCATCGGCTATAAGTTTCTTCTTCTGAACCTTGTCAAGCAACATTATGTCGTCAAGGTGCAGTTCTGGATTATCCGTCAAGATGCGTGCAAAGTTCTCGTCAATCACCTTTCCTATTATCGTCACCCTTACCTTGCCGTCTGACAGGTCATATTCAGGCATAGGGAACAGCCTTACGCGCTGGTTCACAAACATCTTCTTTATGCCTCCGCCCTCTGTCTCAATCATGTTCAGGTTACGCATCGCCTCCACGAGGAAGCGATTGCGGTAAACCGATTCGGGGCAGTCTTTCGTAACGACGTTTTCCACACTTTCGGGCAAGAACGTTCCGTAATTCTGAAATATGATATGGTCGTCCTCATACTCCACGACCTCTATTCTCGCACATTTCGTATAATCTTGATGAGCTATGGCATTGTTCAGCGGCTCACGGATGTTGAACATATCATAACGCAACATTTCGTCAGGGAAAAGAGAGTCAGGGCGCACAAGCCTATATTTTACGTTTCGCACTTTGTTGTAAAGTCTGTCCACGCTTAGAAGCATCGGCATCGGCAGTATTTCGTAATCCTTGTTTTGTGTTGACCCGACTTCACGCAACGACCAACGTATACAGGCGACGTAAGGACTGAGTAGATGCTCGCTCTCTTCCTTGCCCAACAATACCAACGCGGCACGGGTTATCTTGCCGTTAATCGTTATTTTTGCCTTGTCCAAAAACTTTGCATCATCCCATGCCGATATTTCTGCTTTGCGGAACGGATTTCTTTTTACATACTCCTTACGTGCTTTTTCTATCGCTTCGGGGTCAAGGTCGTCAATGGTCGCTCCGTCAACAACGGCAACACTCCAATCATCGGTTATGACGAGTTCTGAAAGGATTGTCTGCAACCTGTCGTCCGTCATTTCCGTCAATGAGTCGCCAATACGTTGCCAAGCCTTGTTGTGGGCATAGACAGGAAGTCTTGGCTTATGTTTTGGTATTGTTACAATCCAGACAATCTCGCCAGTGTCCTCGGCTTTCAGCTTGTCGATATTAAAGTCCTCTGACGGAAGGTTTCTACATTTCTCGACAATCTTTGCCTTTGCAGATTCAATAGTATAGTTCCCGAAATCCTGAATGCCCACGACTTCAAAAGTTTTGTCCTTTATTCCGATTACTATCGCTCCGCCGTTCATATTGGAAATGGCAGACACATACGACACAACATCGTCGCCCTCGTGTCCGCAAAGGCTGTTCTTTAGATTTTTGTATTCTTTCCAATCACATCCTTCATTTTCACGAGGGTATTGGATTCGTATGTATTCGGATATTTCCTGCTTAGTCATAAACGGTATTTATAATTGGATTTCAACGTACAAAGATATAAAATGTTATGAAATAAGGAAAGCGTAGTAATATTATAAGTTGGTTTGCCCCAACATTTTCTTCAATAAAGCCTTCATCTGTTCAGGCGACATATTGTCTATATCGATATTATCTCCTTCTTCGTGAACATTTAGCAGCTTGGAATTATATTTGAATCTTGTTTCAAGAGGATATATATCTTGATAACCGCTTGTTACATTATTTCCCTGTGAATGTCCCATGCTTTCAGATATGTACAATTCCTCCACTCCGAGATGTTTTAGGTTTGTGGCAAATGAATGTCGCGCCCACGTTCCTGACGGTTCTTTGTCCCATTTCAACACATCTTTACAGATGTGGATGACCCTGTCTTTGATATTGGAGTTTTCTTGAACCGTCAACTTGCGTCTAATCAATTCATTTTCCTCGCCGTGGAATATTTGCGGAAAAACGTATGCGCCTCTTTTCGGCTTAGCAGCAATTTCATTTAAAATAACTTGAAGCGGTCTTATTATAGGAACGATGACGACAGACATGCCGTTGCTTCTTGCCGATGTTTTCTTGCGCATAAACTCAAACGCCCTGCCGCCTTCGGCAAAATAAGTGCGGTTGTATGTCAGTCGTCCTGCATCCGCAAGATTGAAACCGTTGCACAGGTATTGTGCAAGGAAAAGACCTAACGAATTATGCGCACGCGCCTTATAATCCTTATCCCAATTTTCGGGGTAACGCTTTTCTACAAACACATTGTAAAGTTGCGTCATCTCGTCTATCGTCAAATAAGATTGTTGCCTGCGTTTTCCGCGAGGTATTGAAACAAGGTCGTTATCTTTATTTGAAAAAGGATATTTATCCGCTGAAAGATAACCTTGTTTTATACACTCGTTCCAAACAACGCGGCAAGCCCTAAGGTACATTCCACGTGTGGCATCGGCAATCTTTCCTACCAATACGCCGTTTTCAATTATTCCGTTCCTCATGCCGTCGCTCCATTTCGCAATTACATCCTTGTCAACTTTGAAGCCTTCAACATTGCCAATAATCTTGATGAATGAGTTCAATGCCCATTGGTAATTTTCCGCAGTTCCAATCCGTTCCTCTTTCCTGCGCTTTTCAATAATGCCTTCCCACATCCCGATAAAAGACAAGGTGTGTTCTTTCTTGTATTCCGCGCCCGACAGCATTGTCTTTATCAAGTCAAGATTCAATTCATGTGACTTGCTTAATCTTAAAATCTTGTCGCGATAGCTTTCAAGAATCTTCTGCCATTCCTTAAATTCATCCATGAACGAACTTCGTGAACTGGTAACACTGCACACGTTGTTGAAATGCTTTTCAGTCAGGAAAGGCATATCGGCCAACTTATAATAATACCGTTTCCTGTTAATCGTAAAACAGATGGCCATAGGATATTCATCCGTTTCCTTATTGGTGCGCTTGTCAAGCACAAGAGTGATTGAACAAGCACCAACGCGATTACAGTTAATAGAGGTTTTATATGCCTTCATCGTTCTCCGTTTTTTCATTTTTGCGAACACCATGCGAACACGATGCGAACACCAAAGTAGGTTTAACGTGGTTTCTTAAAATTTCACATTTTCATCGCAAAGATAGTAAATAATTGATAATCAAGCAAATAAACCACAAAATAAAGTCTTATAAAACTTCTTAAAATCGCATATTAACAGACTCATAATCTGGAGGTCCCAGGTTCAAGCCCTGGATGGCCCACCGATAAACTCCTGTAAGTCAATGACTTATGGGAGTTTTTATTTGTTCTTACAGGTATTGGATTATGGCGAAAACAGGTTGAAACCAGCCTTAAACTGCAAAATGTTGGTCTATTGTTGTTCCCAAATTTTTGAGATAAAATGCTGACATTCAAGGCAGAAGTGCTGAAAAGCAAGCAGAAAAGCGACGGTACTTATAATGTAAAAATCAGAATGACATACAATAGGGAGGTTAAAAGGCTATCTACCAATATTTTTGTCAGGCAAGAGGATTTAACCAAGTCATTCAAACTGAAAAATCCAAAGTTTATAAAAGAAGCTGACGCAATAGTCAGGTATTATCAAGAAACGTGTGCAAAACTGCAACTTGACATCAACCATTACACATTGGATGATATTTTAATTCATCTGAAAGGCGAACAGAAGAAAGCCCAAGAGATAGACTTCATTCAGTTCAGCAGGGAATGGATAGCCCATGCAACAATCAAGGGAGTTGAAAACTACACGTCTGCCATCAATTCTTTTGTGCAGTTCCTTGGCAAGGACAATCTGTGCATTAACAAATTGACTACCTCTTTATTGAAAGACTTTATGGACTATCTTGTCAGGAAGAGAGAGGAAAAAGTCAAGTTGCTCATGAAGCAAGATAAAAGGATTCCATCCAATAGGGTGGTTTCTCTATACCTTGGCAGCATCAGGCATCTATTCAATGAAGCCAAAAGGCAGTATAATGACTATGACAGGGACATAATACTCATTTCCCATTCCCCCTTTGAGAACTTCAAGATTCCTAAGCAGGAGGCAACAAGAAAGAGAGCCATTTCTGCAAAGGACATATTGAAGATATATGAAATGCCCTATCTCCTTGATTGTAAAGGCAGAGAAAAGACAGGCAGATTTAATCTTGCCAAAGACTGTTTTATCCTTTCATTTGGACTGATAGGCATGAATTCAGCAGACCTCTATTCTTGTGAAGATATAAAGGAAGATGTCATTACCTATTATAGAGCCAAAACTTCTGCCCGAAGAAATGATAAGGCAAAGATGAAGGTAAAGGTCATAGAGGTTATCAAGCCTTTGGTGGAGAAGTATAGGGACAGGACAGGGAAGAAGGTATTCAACTTCTATCAGCATTACTCTACAGCTGATGCTTTCAACAAAGCCATCAATTATGGTTTGAAGCAAATAGGAGAAATCCTACAGATAGAGGATTTGGAATATTATGCTGCCCGCCATTCATGGGCTACCTTGGCTGTCAATAAAGTAGGTATTGACAAATATACAGTCCATGCAGCCCTTAACCATATAGATGAAGCCATGAAAGTGACTGATATCTATATTGAAAGGGATTTTGAAGTAGAGAATGAAGCCAACAGGAAGGTGTTGGAGTATGTGTTTGGATGGCATAAATAACTATTATACATAAATAATGCAAGTGGAATCTTCATAATCACTATGGTAGTTATGAAGATTCTCTTGTATTCATTTCCTATATTTTATTTGGAGAAGTGAATACAAAGAACTAATTTAGCACCATTCAATAACAATAGAACATTTTAGATATATGCAAGACGAAGAAGCAATAACAATAGGTAGTATTGTATCTATAGGAAGATACGAGATATTATATGCTACAGCTCCTTATTATGATGAAAAGAGTAAAGAAGTTGAAGATATTCAGACTATTCAATACCTGAATAATGCCCATGTCAGGTATAATGAAGTCTATTTGCATTATGAAATAGATTGGAAAGAAAAAGGAAAATCTATAAATGCCATTAACTTCACAATGCCAAAAGGAAAAAGGCATTTACAAGATGTTTTTGTGACAACCCCACATGGGTTGATAAAGAAAAACAGAACTGGTATAGGCGCAACCACCTTAGAGTTAAATTCTCCAAGAAATAGTATTATTGTCGTTCCTACAAGAGCTTTGGCTTATGGAAAGGCAATCAGCAGCAAAATTGAAGGAGAATCGGATAAATACAGAGTGTTATATGTAGGCGGAAATATTACAGGCTTTGTTGTTCCTGAAATATCTGACTATTTAATGGATTCTTCTATACGGTATAAGAAGTTTATTGTTGTTGCAGATAGTTTGCCAAGATTGCTGCACATTATAGGGGAAGAGCATTATAAAGACTATTTTCTTATGATTGACGAAATAGATTCATATCAATATGATTGCAGCTACAGACCCAATATGGAGAATGTCATGGACTACTATTTCCAATTTCCTGTTAGTCATAGATGTTTAGTATCTGCAACGATAGGAGAATTTTCCAACAAAAACATTATAGAAGAACCTGTTATTAATGTGCAATTTGATAATTCTCAATCAAGGAATATCAATCTTATCCACACAGATAACGCAGAAATTAGATTGAAAAAGTTGATAGAAGAAATAGCTACTGCTAATCCTGATGATAAAATACTAATAGCTTATAATTCTGTAAAAGGATGTGCTACTATTATAAACAGTTTGAATGATAACTTAAAATCAGAATGTGCCATTTTATGCAGCTCAAAGAATGAAGAAATTACAGAATATTATAGTGATATTGTAGAGGACAGGTTGCCTAAAAGAATCACATTTATGACATGTACCTATTTTGTAGGAGTGGATATAACAGAAAGATTCCATCTTATCACTGCCATAAATGTATCAAAGCCATACACAATATTGTCTACTGACAAGCTACAGCAAATTGCAGGAAGATGCAGGCATCCTGAAGGTTTGTTGAGTGAGACTATCATATACACAACTAAAAACAATAATAATGAAATGCCAACAAATTTGCAGGAGAAAGTCTTGGAAGATGCAGAAGCATTGTCTACCTTTGGAAACTTGTATTCTAAGTAAAAAAATAAATTCCCTAAATCTTACTATTTTACAGACGAACTAATAGAAAAAGATTTTATTGAAACAACTGCCAAGAGATACTTTGGAAGTAGTCCCGTGAAATTAATCAGGAAAAATTCGGATGGAATATTTGTGCCATCTTACTTTAATATTGATTTTGTTCGTATCCAAGTTGATTTACTTGGCAGATTATATTCGACTCCAAATAATCTTATAGATGCACTCAAATCTGAAGGGCATACCGTAGAAGTGAATAATTACATTGAAAATGAAGATATTCCTTTAGATATAAGAATGCAAACGGATGAAGATTTTCAAGAAGCAACTATGCTTCAACGAGAAGACTTGATTACAAGGTTGCAAGTAGAAGGGAATATAGTAGCAAGAGAAAGGCTTGCGAGAAATCTGATGACACAAAGATGTTCAAAGCAAAATTCCTTGTTCTTAGAACATTTTATAGAACTTCAAAAATATGTTCCATTTGATTTATTGATAGAGAAATTAAGAGAGTATGACAACAATGTAGATTATAACAGGTTTTATAATTATGTGATATTTTGGACATTGGAAGATACTCATCCTCTAAAAACTACTATCCGAGAGATTTTTCCTATAAATGAGTTATTTACAGGAGCACAATTAACAGAGAATTTCAACATTATATATAGTGGCTTATTGAGTTATCCGAGTTTAACACCTAAACAGGCAATTCCTTTAATTAAAAATTTTTGTACTCTTTCGGACAGAACTTCAATGCGGATAAATGGAAAGCCTGTAGGTGCATATAGAATTCTAAATTTAAATCCATTTGGGCTTGAAGGGGAACCATTAGAGCGTATTTCTGCAATAACTTCTGTAACTCATCTTCTAAGATTTTAACGAATGTATTCACTTCCCTATATTAAAAATTAGAAGTGAATACGGGGCATACCTTTTTCCACCTGTTTTCATCACTGGGAACAGGAGGCTATCATTTATGCGCATCAAGTAATGTATAACTAAACCTACTGAATTTTTCTCTGATATTTTTTGCGACATTCCTTGTCTTTAAGAGCATGAATTACACCATCCTGATACCCTCCCCATCACTCAGGGTGGGGATAGTCCCCTCCCGTAACAATCAAAATCATAGATTTATGGATAGTTTAAAGTTCATTGAAACAATGTCTGTTGCAGACTTCAAAATCAAAATGGGTGTGGAAAGAATTGATGTGAAACAGAATCCCCATACAGGGAAATGTTTCTTTGTGTTTGGCTGTGAAACAGGTGCTGTAAGTGAAAGATTCCTCAAAGGGGATATTACAAAGCCTGTCATTTCACAAGTATGCTCTCCTGAAACAGGGGATATGTTTTACATGCTTCATCAACAAGGGGATGGTGGAGCACCTACATTGGCAACTTTGTAGCAGATAAGTTGCATATCTCATCAGGGCAGTTGGATGAAAGTCTGACTGCCTTTTTATTTTTCTGATTGTAAAATTATTAATAGTTTTTGTATGATGCAATTAAGAGTTTCATCAAAGAAGCAGGCTAAGATAAAGCTTGCTTTACAGGGCTGTGCAGGGAGTGGCAAGACTATGTCTGCCCTCCTTTTAGCCTATGGACTATGCAATGATTGGAGCAAAATAGCCATCATTGACAGTGAGAATGGAAGTGCTGATTTATATGCCAGCTTAGGCAATTATAATGTGTTATCCCTTCAAGACAACTTTACTCCCGAAACTTATATGGAAGCTATAGGGATATGTGAGGATGCAGGAATGGAAGTCATCATCATAGATTCCATCTCCCAATGTTGGGACAACCTGTTGGAGTACCATGCAAACTTGCAAGGTAACAGTTTTACTAATTGGCAGAAGGTCACTCCGAGAATCAATGCTTTCATGCAGAAAATATTGCAAAGTGAGAAGCATATCATTTGCACCATGAGATACAAGCAGGATTATGTCCTCAATGAGAAAAATGGCAAGATGGTTCCTGAAAAAGTAGGACTTAAAGCTGTAATGAGGGATGGGATAGACTATGAGTTTACCATTGTCTTTGACATCAACATGAAGCATCAAGCCATTGCAAGCAAGGACAGGACTAACCTGTTTATGGGGAAGCCTGATTTCACCATCACACCAACTACAGGGCAAATCATCCTTGATTGGTGCAATGATGGGGTGAATGTGGAAATGATAAGGCAGCAAATTATCAATGTCAAATCTATTGAGGAACTGACTGCCATTTATCACAAATACCCTGAATGGTATCAGCAACTGACTTCTGACTTCATGCAGAAGAAAATGCAGTTGCAAGAGGAGAAGAACAAACCGAGTATTAACTATAGCCCCAATTTTACAAAATATGGAAGCAATGCAGTTACAGCCTGTCAAGGCTAATATGACTTATCCAAGCAGAACAAGCAGGGTCTTAGATTTGCCCAACAAACAAGACATTATAGAAGTGGAGCCTGTCTTGTCAAGAAGGGAAGTAAAAAGACTTCCTTTTATTGAAGCCAATACCAAAGAGGTAACCATAGAACATTTGAAGAATGAGTGCATTGCGCCTGTATTCAGCAAGGACAATGAAATCACCATTTCACATCCAAACTTCATTGAAACAGTATGGGAAGCAGCCAACAGAGTTTTCCCTAATGAGAGTATTGAACTGCCAGAAATCAGAGTAAGCCATATCATCAAAGGAAGAACACCCGAAGCCATTCACAAATCAGTAAAGGACTTGTTGGAAGAAGACAAGACCATCTATTATGAAAGGATGATGTTTTGCTTTGAGATACCAAGTATTCATGAAGAGATAAATGGCAACAGGCTCAATCTCACAATTGGAGGGGTAAGAGCTTATAACCATGAGAACCTTTACAGCAAGAAAGGCATGGAGAAATTCAAAATCTTCATAGGTTTCAAGAACATGGTATGCTGCAATATGTGTGTCTCTACTGATGGCTTCAAGTCAGAATTAAAGGTAATGGATGTGCATAGTTTATTCAATGCTGCAATACAGCTTTTTCAAGATTACAATGCATCCAAACACCTTTATTATATGGGGGCTTTCAAGTACAGCTATATGACAGAACATCAGTTTGCTCAATTCTTGGGAAAAAGCAGATTGTACCAATATCTCCCACCTGAGCAGAAGAAAAAGACTTCCTCAAATGCTTATGACAGATACACAGATAGGTATTGTAGCCAAGTCTTTCTATAATGATGATAACTTTTCTCTTCCTGACAATCAAGGAGAAATCTCTATGTGGAATGTGTATAATCTGCTTACAGGGGCAAATAAGACTTCCTACATAGACAATTTCTTAGACAGGGCTTATAATGCCACCCAGCTTGCTGATGGGTTGAATAAAGCCTTGTATGGGGAGAGTGAATATACTTGGTTCATTCAGTAACAGGAGGTTGTATGTCTATTTATCCATTATGGTGGGAAATTGTTAGCTTTGCCTTATGGGAGAAATCATATTTGCCATTATCAATTTGCTTTTAGGAGTGATTGTGCTTTGCATTTTTTGCTCCGATGGCAATAAAAAGCCATGATTTATGGTTTGATTGTTGGATGAAGCCTCGGAATAATATCAATATTTCGGGGCTTCCTTAAAATGAAAACACAATGAGAATAAGAGATATGTAACAAAAGCAGTACCTTTGTATAGAGCAAGGGGAGATATTTATCATCCCTTCATGACAAGAAATTGCCCACACCTCGTATGCTGATATGGATTGACTTTTATAAAATTGGCTGATTTAATGTTTGTTTCTTGCAGAATTATCGTACTTTTGCAGTAATAACAAAAATGGTTAGCAATGGAATAGAAGTTTAACAAGACATATTAGAAAAAGAAGTGTTTGCTTCTTACTTGATGAGTTCTGAAAAATCGCCAATTTAGAAGAATATATCCATCAAATGCAAGTAGGTAAATGCTCATGCCATAAGGTGTGGGCTTTCCTTGTTTGTATGGATATAGGTGTTTGGCGATACCTTCAGAATGACAAATCAAGGTTAAGCTTACACCTTTCTTTTTGTAGTATGGGACAAAAAGGACAATAGATGGTAGATTTAAAAATTATCAATTTTCCGGATAAAGTCTTTAAGAAGTATCTTATAGATGCCTTTGACAAAGATGGTGATGGTGAAATATCACTTACAGAAGCATTAACTATCACTAAAGTTCTTTGCCCTCAAAAAGGTATCAAGTCTATTGCAGGAATAGAGTATCTATCCAATTTGGAAGTACTTGATTGTTCAAGGAATGGGATTGAAAATATTGATATTTCAAAAAATAGAAAACTAAAGCATTTAAGTTGTTATAACAATCCCATATATACCCTTAACATAAAAGACAATCCCCTTCTTATCACCTTATATTGTGGAAATTGTAATATAGTTGAATTGGATTGTTCTCAAAATATAGATTTAGAAATTCTTTCTTGTGGATTTAATCCATTAAGAGAAATAGATTTATGGGAGAACAAAAAACTTACTTTGCTAAGAGTTCGCAGATGTTTATTAGAAGAACTGGAATTGCGCAGTTTGAAAGAACTCCAATTTGTAGATTGTTCTGAGAATAAACTATATGAACTTCAGTTATACGAGAATAAAGAACTCACCTATTTGGATTGTGCCCGTAATGATTTACATAATGATTTATATGTAGGAGCAAATTTAAAACTTAAACATTTAGATTGCCGAATGAATAGATGTTTAGACAGTATTACAATATCAGAAGGGCAACATATTGAAGTTGTTAGGTCGAATATTACACCTATGACTGAATTTTATAGAAAATATCTTTCATGGAGGAATTATCAAAATGACAACACTTCTAATTCTTCATGGGAAGATAGAGAAGATTGGGAAGACCAAAGACTTGATGCTTTTGAAGGTGATGAGAGTAACTATTGGAATATTGAATAGCTAAAAACATATACAATGAATAGGAATTTTTCCACTATTATTATGCTGCTTTGCTGCATATTTATAGTTAGTTGCAGCAATGAAGATGAAGGAAGCTGTCTGTCTGTAATTGGAACTTGGAATGCCACAACTTTAATAGAGGATGCGGTATATACAGATTTAGAAAAAGAGGAACATAATGAAGTTGAAATAAGTTATGGGGCTTATGTTTGGGAGTTTGTAGAAAATGGAGGTGTTAAAGTGACTGGTAATGTTGATGGTGATTTTCAATGGTATAATAAAGAAGAAAAACCTACAGACTATCAAACCTTTGTATTTGACAAGAATCAGATGAAATTGCTAATGGGATTTTCAGATGCTTCAAAATCTCCTGCAACCTATGATGTGTTAGAATTATCTGATACAGAAATGATATTAAGAGATTCTGCTAAATGGTTAAATGTAGGAGAAGGAGAAATTATAATCACCCGAACTTTAACTTTCAAAAGAATCAATTAAATGATGGAATTTCCACTCGCATTAGGTTTAGAAAAAATAGGCTTGCCACTGATAGTAACATCAGGCAAACTAAAGAACTTGTGCTTTCTTATAGATACAGGTTCTACACATAACACCCTTTTTGACTTTGTGTATGAACACTTCAAAAATGAGTTTAAATTACTTGATAGTACTTGTAGGACAATGGGGATTGAGGGACATTACAAGGAAACGCCTGTTATAGAAGCTACATTCAACTTTGAGGGGATTGATTACACATCCACCTTTTCTGTGCTTGATGCTACTGATGCAATAATGCAAGTACAAGAAGAAACAGGTGTACAGATTCACGGAGTATTAGGCACTCAATTTCTTATGGAGAATAAATGGATTGTTGATTTTGACAGGCTAATTGTGACACATGACAGAGAAAGATGAAATCTTCATCCAAATCAAAGGCATAGGCTTTACATTACTTCTTGACAAGAGAATGAAACACAACTTTATCAGTCCTGCATTCTTGGCTTTCTTCAATTTGGGAGTGAGGCAGATGTATTCACTTCCAAAGAATAATATAAAAGAAGTGAATACAAATCCTGTCTATGACAACTTGCAGCCCTTTCTTCCTGACTATGTGGATTCCATCAGCACTAATGATGTGTTCCATTATGTTGGGAAGAAAGTGGGAAGATGTAAGGACAACAAGTTGAGAGCATGCAAAGTATTCATGCTTGGATTTGAGCATGAGGAATGCACTTTCTCTTTTCCTTTCCTTCTTGACAAGAGTTTGAATAAGCCTGCCATATTAGGAGGAGAATCATTAAACCATATAATCAAAACAGTTATGAAACATAAAGCAGAAACTTAGCACTCCAATAAGTGCAACCCTTGGCTTAGTATAAACTTTGCCATTGTTGGTCAATAGTTGTTCTATTGGCTTTTCAAGAGATTGTTAACAGACTGACATATAGCAATTTCAGAAGGATTTATCTGTAGCCTCATAATCTGGAGGTCCCAGGTTCAAGCCCTGGATGGCCCACCGAAAAGGAAGTGATAATTACTTGAAGTTCAGGTAGTTGGCACTTTTTCTTTTGTTCCGGTTGATGGTTCGTCCGCTCAAAATATCAGCGTTTTATATGCCATTTGTGTTGTTTGTTGACCTATTGTTTACTTCTAAAAACAATGGTAAAATGCTGACAATTAAGGCTGAAATTAAGAAAGATGGGCAGAAAGTTGACGGAACGTATAATGTAAAGTTGAGATTTGAGGAGCGGAAAGAACAGGATATAGACTTTATCGCTTTCTTGCGTAAATGGATTGAAAACACGGCTATCAAGGGCGTCAAGAATTATGCTACGGGATTAACGTGATGGCATTACCTTATATCGAACTCACGTTAAGCCAGGAGCTTTTTGAAAGTCTCTTCATTGACGACATACACCTTGTGACCAAACTCAAGAAGAACATGAAGAACTCGCTCATGGACCTGCACGACAAAATCCTGCTGCGGAAAAGGGCGCTCATTGAAACAGTAAACGACGAACTCAAAAACGTCTGCTACATTGAACATACCAGGCACCGCAGCATTGACGGTTTTGCTTCCAACCTGATTGCAGGGCTTATCGCATACAACCTGCTACCTAAGAAACCGTCACTCAATATTGACATCATTGATAAAAGCAGGCTTATTGCATAAGATTATTATACCGAACTCACGTTTTTTTAATCTCTTGAATACGAATATCCTGGTAGGGGAACGCATAGTCTTTAGTTGTAAACCATTGGTAATACTCTTCCTTCTTTACATCTTCCTTAGGATATAAAGCGACTACCCAGCGTAAGAATTCTTTCATTCCTGCATCCGAAGTGTCTTCCAGGCTTTTGTCTCTGTGCAGCCAGAACCAATTGTCTATTTCTTCCCATTGCCGGCTGTTTTCCTCCCATTCTACTTCGGACAAGCTGTCATGCGTCACCACCAACGGTTTAAGATTCTCGGTAGCTGTGAGCGGTTCGCCGGTGGTGTTGATAATGACAAATGTCTTTTCTCCATTATTGCGGTCGCCCATATCGAAATACACAAACTGGAGCATGTTGCACACATATCGGCCAAAGTCTTTCAACTTGGATTTATCCATGCCTTGCAATAGTCCTTGCATCTCATCCATAGCAGCCAGCATGCTTCGGATGGTCGGATCAGTTTCGTAGGCCATGAACCACCACTCCTGTTTCTGGATATAGTCGCTCAATGCCCCGTCAACAGATTCCCCACTTGCTTGAATGAAGCAACGGCATACCAAGTCGCTAAGGAAATACAGCGAACTGTCGCGGATGTCATAGAGCAGATTAGGTTCCTTATCATCTTCTTCCAGTTCATAATCGGAAATCAGAAAGCGGCGGAAGCTGTTGTCACCACACATTTTGTTGATTAGGCCGATCAGCAGATAAAGCGTAGTGAGTCGCTGTTGGCCGTCACAGAGTTGAAGATTAGGCCGATTTTCTTCGTAATAACCATAGAGTAAGCCCATCATCAGACTGTGTGCGATTCCCTTCTCGCTGAAATGTTTTTTGATGTTGTTCACAAAATCAGTTACCAGCGTACCTTTGCCGCCCCAGCAATAGTCGCGCTGAAGGTCGGGTATAACCACTTTCCCATTGGTATCGTTGATAAATATGTTTTCTAAGGAGTAAATCTCTCCTGAGTTCAAATGTCCTTTCATAATCTACTCCCCTTTTATACAATTAGTAATCATCTTGATGCGCTCGTTTATATCGGTCAGCACCTCCGCCTGATTTTGTGCAATTTCTCGCGCACCAAAATGGGGATAGCGTCCGAATGACATCAGCGTATGCAGCAAGTTGCGACTTTCAAACAAAGGCTTCGAGGTATCAAAGAAGTCATCTCGCCTTTTTATCTCCGGTAATTTGTCCTTATGTTTAGCGTTGTTATTCTTAAAGAGCAAGAGCAAATTGCCTATGCTGTGTTCGGTCATTTCATTGGCAATGTCTTTTAACTTCTTCTCTATCGAGGCTGCTTTTTGAATAGATTCCCGGGTGATGTATCCTTTTATATGCTCATCCTCTATCGGCAGGCCGTCTTTCATCCATCCCGTTTCTTGCCCGTATTCTAAACCCTCCAAACAAGGAATAAGCTCACCTTTGTGATTCATCCATTGCCCGTCTTGCTTGTGAACAACCTTTGATTTCGGATAAATGTGTTCCAGCGAACGGTTACCATCCAGTATGCTGAAGTTAAACTTGCGCTGCTTGTCTGCCTCTACATTGCGTATGAGCAAATATCGGTATGCCAATTCATTGTTCTTTCCATATACCGGATTGTTTGCCAATACGTCCAACAAGTTCGTTTTCTTTTTCTCGAATGCTGTTACATCCTTATCCATTATCTCCTTGTAGGTCATGTCGCAAAGTAGTAAGTTGTAGACGATTTCAAGGTTATAGGGTAGCTTTGCTGAGAAATATTCGTTGATGAATGAAGGGATATCTTTCTTTGCCAGCATATAGGTGATAATTCCCAAGGCATTATATTTCTTTACATCGGCAAAAACGTCCTCAAACCTGTTTTGCAACATGCGTAACTTAGCAAACATCAGTTTGGCCTTCTGCGATTCGGTTTTACCTTCCTGCTCTTGGTCGATACGTTTATTATAGGTACTGAAAAGGTCTGCTTTGTCCGTGGCTATTCCGAATGCACAGTAAAGAAGCCACCCCATGGGATTGCTGCAGTTGTACATCAGTTGCACATCCTTTTTGTTCCACCAATGCAACCACCTGTCCCATTCGTGCGCATAGCGGCTGCGCAAAGTGATGTTGTCCCACTCCGACGCATTACCCATATACCCTCCTGTACCTAATGAGGCCCGCCGCAGTAAATCAGCTTTAATCAGTTCGTGTCCTTCCATTACGGCTTTGTTGCCGTTCATCATGGTAAAGGTGCGTACAGCAATCTGTTCATTGATGGGGATTAACAGAAATTCTACGTTGTTCTTTACGTACCTGCAAACGTCAGGTCTCTTTTCTGCTTTCGTGTAAAGTTCGCTTTCTGTGATTAGCCGAGATGTTTTTTGAAATAATAAATATCTTGGAATTCGTCATCTTTGTCTTCCTGCTCTGAGACGTCTGGTGCTGCATCATACTCCTCCAGCCATTGCTGTGGGGTTGTGTTAATATCGGTCGCAGCCCCTCGACTGCTACGGTAACGGATGGTGAAAGCTTTCTCATCCCCAAGCGTTTTCAAAAGCAGATAGAAGAATGTCATACGTTGCTGTCCGTCAATGATGACATAACTGTCATTCTTTTCCACCACGGTGATGCCTTGGATAAACAATGGCTCATTGCTTGTAAATCCTTTTTTCAGGCTCTCAAGCATATAGGTTACCGCATCCTTATGCGTTCCTGGATGTCTCTTTCCCCAAATGTATCCACGCTGATAGCACGGGATAATGATTTCTTTTTGTATGAAATCGCCCAATGTCTTTGTTACTTTGTTCATGATATTTACAGTTTCCCATTACAATATTCCATTTTTTCCAATCCGCACCATCCGGCATCCTCCAATTCCCTCAGGAACAGCCGCGCGCACATCTCCGCATCGTCGCCTGCCCGGTGGTGTTGCCCGTAAGATATCTTGAATTGGTCGCAAAGGTAATCCAGACTGTTGCAGCCGAAGTCATAGAGCCTGCGTGCGGCGCGGAGTGAGCAATAATAAGCTATGTCGGGCTTCTCCATGCCGTACAGCTCCAATGAACGGCGGATGCAACTGATGTCGAAAGCGGCATTGTGGGCTACGAGTACGGGGATGTCTTCAAGGTACTCGCAGATTTCAGCCCACACTTCGGGAAACTCGGGCGAGTTTGCGGTGTCGCTTGGGCGGATTCCGTGTACCTGCATGTTCCAATAGCTGTACATGTTGCCTTGCGGACGGACGAGCCACGAGCGTGTTTCCGCAATCTTTCCGTCACGCACCACGCAGATGCCGGCTTCGCAGATGGAAGCGCGTTTGCCCGTGGCTGTCTCAAAGTCTATTGCGATGAAGTTTATTCCTTGCATGGCTCATACTCCTCCTCTTTCCAAGTGTAATGGTTCAACATGTTTTGTGCAAAGTTGCGCATTTCGTCGCGCACGGATTTTGGCTCCAATACTTCCACCTGGTCGCCTTGGGCGAGCACCAACAGATAGAAGTCGTATGTAGGTTTCAGGTGATACTCAAAGAGCGTTGACTCGTCATCGCCTTCAATCTCACGCTGCGACTCGTGCAGCGGCAATGTGCGCAGATAGTCGGCAAAACCGCCGTAGGCCAAGAGTACGATGCGCTGGATGGGTTCGTCCGACGTGATTACTCCGCAGCATCCCTCGAAGTATTGGTTTACGTCGAAGTCCTTTTTCATCTTGAATGTCCTGCCCGTGTCCTGAATGTCCGATATGCGGTCAAGGGCATACACAAGGTAGACATCGGCCGGCTTGATGCCTTTCTTTTTGTTGCGGTCTGAAAAGTAGGGGCTGCGCGCCACAACGTACCAACGGCGCTTCACCACCTTCAGGCAGTAAGGCTCGATGTCAAACGTGCTGGCTTCGGGCTTGCCGAACCCTTGGTGAGTGATGCTCAGCACATGGTTGCGCCGCATGGCCTCGGCAATGGGCGTGAGCCATGTCTGCCCCGAAGGGATGTTCTCGAAAATTATCCTGTCTTCCAGCTTGTTGTCCGCCTGGATTTGGTTCAGCGTGGCGTATGAACTTATCAGCCAGCTTTGCAGGTTGTTGCCTTCAAGCCGTTCAGGCTCGTCAATGTAATAACGGTAACCGTCCTTCCGGTCGCAATCGATGTACACGTCGAAGATGTCCTTGATTGCCTTTTGGTGGTTGTGGAACGTCCGCAGGGGCAATTCCTCGCCGTAACCCAGTCCGCTTTCCTGCCAAAGCTCGCTGATTTCCTGGAACGTAAGGCGTTTGTACCGGCGCAGGGTGTCTATCAGCCAGACGTACCGCCCGAAGAGATTTGCTGCCATAATCGTGCTTTTTTGTTTATGTTACAAATATAGGGATATGCTTGTGAAAAATCAAGGCAGAACTGCAAATTATTCATTTTGAGACAATTTTTCCATGCTCTGCCATGTTTTGGCATTTCATGCGTGTTACTTTGCATCCGTAATTCATGTCAAACTTAAAAATAAAAAGATTATGGCTACAATCAATTTGAGCAACGACTTCATGGCGAAAATGTTGGAAGACAACGCATGGAAAGAGCTTTCGGGTGAGCTTCAGTGGACTGAGCAGATGCTGGAAAAGTACAAGGAAAAGGTTGACTGGAAAGAAGTCACCACCAACCGCAACATCGTTTGGACAGTGCCCATGATAGAGAAGTTCAAGAACAGGATTGACTGGGACGAGCTGTCAAGTTCAGACAACGACCATCTGTTCACCGCCGAACTGCTTGACAGGTACAAGCACCTGTGGAACTGGCACGAGCTGTCGCGCAACTCGTCGCTGCAGCTTACCGAAGAGCTGCTCGAACGGTTTGCGGACCGTTGGGACTGGAGCGAGATAATCGACTGCTACGGGCGTGACGGGATGTACAGCGCGGCCTTCTACGAGAAGTACCAGGAGCGCATCCCGGCCTCCGCGTTGCATCGCTCAAGCCTTTGGAACAAGCTCGTAGAAGACGAGAAGAAACAGCTGAAGGTGCAAATCTATTCGTAAAAGGTGTCCTTCGGCTTTCTGAAAGTTATCCTTTTACATTTCCAAAAGCCGCCTTTTGTCTTGCAAAAGGCGGCGTTTTGGATTTGAAAGAATAATCCGATGTTTTTGTAGCGCATTGAAATTTCATGCGCTATAATGAGGATGTATTATAAGTAAAATGCTGTAAAAGCTGTAACTTTTATTAGGATGCAATTATAAGCAATAACATTCCAATAAAACTTATACGGGATTTGAGGAAAAACGAATTATAAGTAATGCTGTTAGGGATTTGATGGTTTCGATGGAGTTTTATTCATGTTTTGTGGAAGTTGTGGAAAGATGTTTGAAAATAACTGATAAATAAATCATCTTCTGCCGCGTTTCTGCACATCCTGTGGTTATCTTTGCGCCGTGTATGACATTAAAGATGAAGAATTTATGATGACGATTGACAATCACGACGCGAAGATTTTTACTGACGACATCGAGCAGAACGCGGTGGAGCAGATTAAGCAGTTGCTGGCAGTTGACGTATTTGGCGGTTGCAAAATCCGCATCATGCCCGACGTTCATGCCGGGGCAGGCTGTGTAATCGGCTTTACGGGCAATCTCGGTGAGAGGGTCATCCCTAACATTGTCGGCGTTGACATCGGCTGCGGAATATATGTAAGGCCGTTCGTCTGCACGAAAGACATCGACTGGCACGCGCTTAACGAGTTCATATTGCACAACATCCCCTCGGGCCGCAACCACCGCGACGCCGCCGGTGCCGCCCTGCCCGGCGAGTACATGGACGGCTACCGCGAGGCCAAGGAGATTGTAAAAGCGCTGCGCTGCAACCGCGAGCTGAAAGAGAACAAACGGCTGTACAAGTCGATAGGCACGCTCGGCGGCGGCAACCATTTTATCGAAATAGACCGCGACGGGGCCGGTTTGTATTACCTCGTTGTACACACCGGCAGCCGGAACCTCGGCAAGCAAGTGGCCGGGATATATCAGAAACTGGCGATAAAGTGCCAGTCGGGTTGGGCGGAACTTATGGAAGTGCAGGAACGGATGATAGCCGAGTACAAGGCCGCCGGCCGCAAGCCGGAGTTGCAGGAAGCCATACGCCGGCTGCATTGCTCGTTCAAGACCAGGAAACCGGCCGTGCCACAGGACCTGTCTTACCTTGAAGGGCGCTACCGCGACGACTATCTCAACGACATGCGCCTGTGCCAACGCTGGGCCGAAATCAACCGCCGCATGATTGCGGGGCTTATCACCGGCTGGCTCGTAGCCCAGGGCTTCGCCGACATTGGCGCGTGTGGAGAAGAGCCGTTTGAGAGCGTCCACAACTACATAGGCCCTGACAACATCATCCGCAAGGGCGCAATCGCAGCCTACGAATGGCAGAAGTGCATCATTCCGCTTAACATGCGCGACGGCTCGCTGATATGTATCGGCAAGGGCAACGCCGACTGGAACTGCTCGGCTCCGCACGGGGCGGGGCGCATCATGAGCCGTGCGCAAGCCTTCAAGAGCATAAGCCTGGACGACTACGCCAGGTCGATGCAGGGCATTTACACCGAGAGCGTGAACGAAGAGACAAAAGACGAGTCGCCGATGGTGTACAAGCCGAAAGAAAAGATAATCGAAAACATCAAGGACACGGTGAGCATTGTAAATGTGATAAAGCCGGTGTATAACTTCAAGGCGGCGGAATGAATATGGATGAACCAAAGATTTTGTCAGGCTTGGGCCAATGTGGTTACTGCTATCCGTTGGCCGACGTTTCCCATCTTTCAGAAAAAGAGAAGAAGGACTTGCTGAGGCGCGGAATGCGCATGCCGAAGGAACTGCATTCCGATGAGGAGTTCGAGCAATGGGTGACGGTGTTTGCCGAATGGAACACATACAGCTACAGCGACGGGCATAAGCCCGCGGAAGACGAAAGAATGTTTGAAAAAATGGTTACAGCAAAGTATGAACGCACCCTGTGGTATCACCGCAAGCGCTTCAACGAGTGGAAGAAAGAACACCTGCAACCGCTCATTGACGAACTGGTGGAGCACGCCGCCCATGACCCTCAGTACGACTGGCAGTTCATATACGAATTGGAGTATGCCAAGCTACGTTGCATGAGGGCCTACTTCTCACATTCCCTGATAGCTGACGAAAACGGCGACTTCGGCTTCAACCGCTGGATAGACACTTGCATCAGCCTGCTGAAACATATCAAAGACGATGGCCTGCACATCTCCCGGCAGCAGATTGAGCGGATGAATATCCGGAACACCGGGAACATCGTTCCTTGCTCTCTTGTAGACTCTTATGAAGAGGCATCGATGACGGATGAGGAAGAAAGTGGCCTTCCTGACAAAATCTATTACGGCAAAAAGATATATGTCCGCAAAATGGAGCGGCTGTATTACCGGATACGCCTTTACAAGCTGAGGGAGTGGTGGGAGTGACAAATAACCTTAATGACATTTACCCGGGTTCGGGAAAAGTAATCAGGTTGCCAATATCGTAGAGACGAACAAAGGCGCAACCGTCAGTATAGTGCATCGCTGCACAGAAATCAGCCGTAACGGTGCGGCTTAAAAAAGCTCAAATATTGGTTAAAATAACGTGAGTTCGGTATAAGATCAATTTTCATAAATACGAACGTTTATAACTTATAGGGACATAATAAATAATGTCCCTACAAAGGGTGGGTGCTTATGCCGAACTCACGTTAATAATATAATTTGAATCCCGAGAAACTCAGGAAGGAGCTTCAGGCGATTGAGGCTGACATAAAGGTCATTGTCGGCCCTCGAAGAAAAAATGATTGGGTAGATGTCCCTGCCGGCATCGACCGTGAAAATTTGAAAAACCTTCTACGGTCAAGACGTTACTGTCTTAATATGCTGTTCCGTAAAGACCCGAAAGGATTGGAACATTTCAAGAAAGTCAATAATCTGTTGAGGGTTCTCACAGACAGGATGTATAAGAAAGGTGCAAGGGTTTACAGGCAATATCTTATTTCAGGCGTGGACGAGGCGTTCGATGATGATTTTATGATTGATGCGGACTTACGGTTTGTATACAACAGTGAAGATTCCATAGCCAAGCTCGGTGATGAGGAACACTATGGGTCGGATTTCAATTATATGATGAATGTCATTTATGATTTATGCGCAGAAGCCCCCTTTGTAGGCGCTTCATTTTCTAAAAGCTTCTGTAAAGGCGACAAACCGGAAATGTCAGACAAAGAGTTGGAGCTTGACAACGAGATGGACGAAATTTGTCATGGTGAGCTTAGATTGTCAGTGCCAGAACTTGAGGGGATAGAAATATGCAATGCCGTTAACGAAATCTGCGTTTATGACAATGGGTATTCTGTTCCAGACCTACTGCGCATGAATGATTTTTGGTGCGAAGTAAAGGCCATTTATCAACATATACGTAATCAGAATAGGGAAAATTTAATCCACGAATATTGAAAAAGGGAAAAACTTGCACAGGTCTTGTCGGCACTATAAAAATTTTATAGTGCCGATTGCTTATCCCGAACTCGGGTATGATACACGCAGGCTAACGGGACGTATATTATCACCGCGATAACGAGAACTATCCAGAACCAGTCAATCTCAATGTCTATGTTTTTAAGCCATTTCATGTCTTTTCTTCATTCCGTTCCTGTTTCGTCATGTTTTCCTCCATCGTTTCCCATATTTTCTTGTAGATGGAGATATTAAACGGATTAAGATAGGCATACAGCGGCATCGTCCTTATGCTGCCGCAGCGTGGGCAAGGCATTGGGATAGATAATATGGAAGCACAGTATTCCATGTCCGGCGCAACGAATATCTTTTTGCATTTGCTACATCTGAAAACCATTTTTCCTCTAATCATGATTCACCTGTTTTTTGTTTGTTGAGTTGAATTGTTTTATGCGTGTTTTGAATACATGATGAAGTCATTGTCCTGTACGCAGGCCCATACCGACACTTCTGTATGGCTGTGCCAGTATATTTTCAGGTTGGCGTTGCAGTTGTGTATTTCCCTGTCGCGTTTCACTGTTTCGTAGAACTGTGGGAACAGTTTTTCCAACATTTCAAGCATAATCTCCGTCGGCATTGCCACGAACCTCATGCTGGCGAAATAGTTTGGATGCACGTTCTTGGCCTTTATAGAGAAACTCTCACTTATATTCACTTGGGTGGCCTGCTCGTTGTAGCCGGCTTCCGGACACATTTCAAGCAATGCTGCCTTTTGCGCCTCGTCCAAATCTGTGGTTTTAAGTTCAGTGCGATGTTGCAGCCGGTCTTCCTCCTTCTCTGCCGCGTCAATGTCGGGTCTGCCGTCCTGCCGCAACAGTCCGTCCGTGCAATGGCGCATCTGGCGTATGAACCAACGGCGTGCCACCTTGTCGCGGTCGAGCACTTGCAGGGCTTTAACGTAGTCCCACATACTTTCACTTTTGCACTCGTCAAACGGTATGTAGGCGAAATTGTCATGGTTGCGCCAACGTTTGGTCCACTTCTTCCTGCGTGAGTTCCATGAACATTTGCAGGTTTTGCACCATACGTTTACTTCCGCCATACCATGTTCGTAGAAGTCTATTTCAATGGCTGACTTCCTGTTCCTGAACTTCTCCGTTCTGATGTATTTCACCCTTTTCGTTATCTTCGGCATGGTTTTGCTGGTTATTGGTTCGTTGTAAGCCTTGTCATACACTGCCATGTTGATTCATGCTGGCGCCAGGAACTAATCCATTTTGTAATAAACATAGTCGTTGTCCTGCACTTCCACGGTCAGGTCGCAGTCCGTCGGCGTTAGCCACGTAATCGTTGTTTTTATAGTGCAGTTGTCGAGCGTCCTTTCACGCTTTACCTTTTCGAAGAAATCAGGTAACACCTTTTGTATCAGCTCAAGTCTGAAACTCTCCGGCTTGCCTATATCCTTGACGTATTTGCCGTCTCTCCGAGCAATCATCTTTGTTTCGTTCCCTTCGCTGAGAAATGTAACGCAGACGTTTTCATCATAAGCGGCCTCGGGCAGCATTTCGAGCAGCGTCGTGAGCCGCTCCGGCGGCAAAGCCTTCCTGCTGTCTTTAAAGCTGTAATTATACCGGTTTGCCGTTCTGTGCTCGTTTTGATACATACGCTCGTACACCTTCTCTGAATCCATGTAACAGTTCGGACGCATCAGCCCGTCGGTGCAATAGCGCAACTGGCGCATGAACCACCGCCGCGCCACCTTGTCATACTTCAACGTGTCAAGGCAGTCGAAATAGTCGACATGCTTTCGATTGTGCAGCCGTCGAAGATGAGGAACGTCATCCACGGTTCATTCTTCTTTTGCCTGCGCCTACGCCATAGCTTATCGTCGATGTCGGCGTATGCCAAGCGGTGCTCATAGAACTTTATCTCTATAGAATACTCCCTGTTGCTGAACTTCTTTGTTCCCAACAAGTTTGCTTTTTCTTCTCTTTCAGGCATAATAGTTGTTTTTTAGTTTGAGCTACAAAGGAAGACATGGACTGGGACAAGAAGTGTCCGAGTGACAAAGATTTTATGAATTTCCTTGCTGCTTTTCACGCAATTGCCTGATGTAATCCAATTCTTTTTGAATATACTCAGTATGGTTGTCGACCTCTAACAACTTTTTCAGCAAATCCTCCGCTTCATCCAAATGATGCATATCCGTGAGGACATACGCACGCCTGCGGAGCAGGAAACAATAGTAGTTGGAAATATCATCTGTGAATTCTTCTTCTTTCAAGTCATCCAACCGTTCCAGCTCCTCGTCTATCATATTCATGGCACGGATATCCTTGCTGTTAACCAAGCAGTTGATGTATTCGGCACAATATGTAATGTCTTTCAACGGCCAAACAAAGTCGAGGTAAAAGTAAGCCTTCTCATACAACCTCATTTCCGCATAGCAAAAGCCAATCAGGTAACAGCAATGATAAAAAATCTGTGAATCTTCTATTGATAGCTTATCCTTATACCATTGTTCTTTCAACAAATGAAAAGCCGTCTCAAGGTGCAATAACGCATCCCAATACTGTTTTTCGTCGAAAGCCTTGTGTCCCCATGAGTAATGCCATACGGCTTCCGGCATGAGCTTGGCAATCAAAGCCGTTTCGACATCATCCAGCTTTCTCCCTTTCGTGTATTTGTCGACAACATTTTTCACTTTACCCTCAAATTCGTCAATCCGTTTCTGTGGCTCACAATCGTCGTATGCGAACAAAATGGAATAGACATACGGCTGGTTCTCAGTCGTCGGAAAAGAAACGTCGCCTTCTTTCGTTGAAAAAGTATTCATTATGGAAGCACGGATAAACCTTGTATGTTCATCGCCGCCGTTTTCTTTTAGGTGGATAAGCACGGTTTCGTCCGTATTCCCGTCGTGTACATAAGAAACGCACAAGGTCACTTGATTATAAAACATCCCAAGATGCTTCCCGTCCGTCATGGCCTTGCACAAGTCAAAGTCCCAAATGGCATCCTGATTGGTAATTTCCTCTCCAGCCTGTCCTTCCATCCGTTTATAAATGACGTACATCATGCGCAGGTCTTCTTTCCTGATGTCAAATATCCGGTTAAGCATCGTGCCCAATACCACGGCATGGTCTTTGTTTGCCCGAAACTGTATATGCTCCTCTTGACTTTGGTATTCATACTCTTTGGACAAATAAGTTCCGTCCTTTAGAGCGTTCTTAATCAAGAAGGAAGTTGTTATTTCGTCTACACGCTTTTTCTCGTATCTCTTACCTCTCCATCTGGAAAACAGGATATTTAACATATCGTCAGTTAGTTTGCTCATAAGTTATTAGTTTAAATCTGGTTTTACGTCATATTAATTTATCACAGAATATCTTATTTATAAATATTTTGCTTTTCTTCTATTCTTGGCATGATAACAATTTTATACTATCTCTTTCAGCAAAAATAAGAGCTTTTTGTTGAACAACATAAATAATTGATAGCTATATTCCTGTTTTCAGTTTATCGTACCAAAACAATAGAAATATGATACGATTGTTATAATACGCTTATATGTCAATATTTTACTTTAGTAGAAGATTGTTACTGCTTATTAACCAAATACATTAATGGGGATATCATCACTAATAAACTCTTGAAGTTGTTTCTTTGTTGGATTTGTGATTGAAATCACTCTTTTTGCGTGGTTTATAATCATATCTTCATAAATGTTCCTCATAAATCGTCCATTTGCAAATTGATTGATGTTTGTGGAGAGAATTTCGTTTAAATGTTTTTGTATATCCATTGATACGTCCTCAGTAAGGATGTATTCATCTTTTTTACACATACTATTTAATATTTCGATAAGTTCTTCAACGTTATAATTATCAAACTCAATGAAAGTATTAAATCTTGATTTTAATCCTGGATTTGAATTGAAAAAATTCCGCATTGGTTCTGTATATCCAGCAACAATTACAACTAAGTCATTTCTATAGTCTTCAAGAGCTTTTGTCAATTCTGTCAAACATTCACGCCCATAAGAATCTGAATGCTCATTTTCTGTTATACTATAAGCCTCATCAATGAATAAAACACCGCCAATCGCCTTATCAATGACTTTTTTAACTTTAAGAGCTGTTTGACCTTGATAACCTGCGATTAAATCAGTTCGTGAAACTTCTATGAAGTGCCCTTTTGAAAGAAGCCCCAATTGCTTATACATCCGACCGACAATTCGAGCAACAGTAGTTTTTCCTGTTCCCGGATTACCTGTAAATGCCATATGCATTGTATGCCGTGGAATTGGCAATTCGGCCTTTTTCCTTAGTTGCTGAACTTTATGGAATGCTATCAAGTCATTAACTTTAGACTTTACATTTTTCAGCCCTATAAGATTATTAAGCTCATCTAAAAGTTCTTCTAAAGATTTTTCTTCAACTTCAGATACAGAATTTACAGGAATAGTATGTTTACAAATTCTCGTAAGTTCTGAATAGCCATAATATCTTACAAGAGCATCTTTTAATTCAACCGCTTGTCTTAAGACATCTTTATCTGACGTTCCTAAAATTTTAGAAATCGACCTAAATAAATCAGTCGTAGCCTTTATATCTTTTTTCTCAACAACATCCAAGGCACATTGTAATAATCTGCCATCGCTATTCGTCATTGCATCCAAGTGTGATGCACAATTTAATAAATTATCAACATATCTCATTCTTTACAATACTCCCAACAGCAACAATATCAATTGAACAAATGTTAATGTTATTGAAAATCCAGCAATACAATACGCAGTCTTGATTTTTTTATTTTCTTGTTTGTTTAAACCTAATTGTCTACTCATTTTTTCTTTGAAGCCATCAAACTCTCCAACCACTTTATCTAAGGTCTTTATTTTTTCTATAATACCTTGTTGGTTTGATGTGAGTTGATGAATTGTATCACGTTGCTTATCAATGTTTGTTTTAAGTTCGCCAAGAGCTTCGACCGATTTCTTTAAAGCCCCGATGGTATCATGTATATTTTCCTGTGCTTTTACTGCTTGGTCGCTTGCTTCAATAGCTTTTTCTAATGATATAAGGATACCATTGATATAATCTTTATCAAGTGTGTCTAAAGCTTTATAAATAGTTCCAAATTCTTTTACGCTGTTCCTTAAAACATCATATACTGATTTGAAATGCTCCTGAACCCTTCTTATAAAATCATTTAATTCCACACCTGTAACAGTATGGTCCAATAATCCCCATAATTCATCATTTCTAACCAAATCAAAAGAAGGATTAGAAGGTAAATTTTCTGAAAACGTTTTAATTTCATTTTTTGCATTTTCAAAATCGTGTCTGTTTATTTTAACATTTTCCATAATCATAAATTATTTAATAAATTATCTATTTCATCTAAACTTTTTTTATTATCATCGTGTATATCATCAGACTTCGCAGAATTATCATTAAACAGGGTCAACATATTTCCCATATTGGATTCGTAATCCTGATGACGCTCACTAATGTTTGTTGCCGTTTGTGTTTTCGCAACCGCAGTTTCAATAATACCAACTTTTATCATATTAATTTGAGTTCCGATAATTTTATTTCCAGCCTCAATTTGTTTTGCTTCGTTGTCTTTCTTTTGTTTATTGGCGATTGCTTTATCAAGTTCTCTGAGAGCCAAGGCTCCAATTATACCACTTATTAAGGCTCCGAAAAAGATACCGAGCAAACTTGCCAAACTGCCTAACATTGGGATGGGGAAAGCAAAACCAGGTATATTCATAAGACCTTTCTCGATAGCTTCACCAAGCAAGATTGCACCGCCAGCAACGAGGCCAGCTGTAATAATTTTACCAACCTGTAATAATTTTATACTAAAAGGTTTTTCCCTATTTTGCGGGTCTTTAAGGTATCGTATTGCTTCCTTAAAGGATTTATATCCTTGTTTAAGGAATATTATGGCCTTATTAATAGTTCCAACGATTGGACCCCAAATAGCCGTCATAATTGTATTGAGAAATGTTTTGCCTGCAGTCTTTAAATGCTTTTTCAGATTGGAGAAAAAATCAATAATAGACTGTTTTAGACTATTAAGAAAGGTCTTAAGACTTTTCTCGGCAGAACGGAACCATGCTATGAGGCCGCGTATGACATCTTTAACGAGAGCTGCCAAAAGTCCCATTAATATAGCTTGAAGCGCTTTGCCTCCTATACGAAAGGCCTCCTCTTTTTGAGACTGCTTACCCGTTTCTATTGAACGTTGTTCTCCTTCTTTTTTACGTTTTTCATATTCATCACGAGCTTCTTTGTCTTTCTCTCTATATTTTTGTTCTTGCTCTTCACTTATATCAAAAATTTCGGATGGTTTCTGACCTTTACTGTTCGGATTGTCAAGCCATTCGCTCATTGTTTTATCACCTTTTGACCGATTTTGGCCAGCGTCCATTTCATTTAAATTAGTTTCACTATTGGCAAAACCTATTTGTTCTTCTTTTGTTAAATGAGCATTTGCTGCAGGATCCCTAATTATTTCTCCTGCAGAAACCGTGTGGTCCATATCTGTTCCATTTTCAACAGAGCCAGAAGGTCTATCTTTGTCAAATGGCATCCTTGCCCCATTAACTAAGGTTGCCTCTTGTTTTCCTGTTCTTGTTGTATGCATTATGACATTGCCATTTTCATCATGCTGAAAATTTTTTTGCCAGTCATCATATCTCTGTGTATAATCAATTTCTGTATTATGGGTAGCTAATTTTCCGTCAGCGAAATTTTCTGTTGTTTGAGTGTGGGCAGAAGGACGTAAATTTAAATTTAGTCCACGATTTTCCTTAATAAAATCTTCACCAGCAACAGTTCCTATTTGATTTATAAACTGTTCCCAAACCACAGTTCCAACAACTTTGCCGATAGAATTTGGATCTTCTATTTTCTCATAGTCATCTTGCAAGACTTTTAATTCTTCCAAGTGGCTTTGGAGTTCTTCTTCCAGTTTTGACTCCAATTCATCAAAATCGAAATTTTCATCCTCAATCTGTATTTGAGGTATCATATCATTTTCATTCATAATATAGGGTTTTAATAATTTATATATTTTCAATTTTTATGTAAAAGATATAAGAACTTGTCTACTTTGCTCATCAAAAAACAGGCATATCCAATTTTTCTGCCATTTCTTTTACTGTAAACCCTAGTGCATTAACTCGGATTTGTTTTAGAAACTGTTTTGAATTGATTTAAGAATAATGTTATAGGGCTACATACAATTCAGAATCAGCCGGTCAATTGGAAAAATGTTATATCTTTAAAGGTACCAAACAATAAAGTTATGACACAGTATCCA